>Ga0209611_10000096_pt1 | contig 95938 bp, 72 predicted proteins | sample S1TSphgellanicum_3_FD_187693 | JGI IMG/M metagenome (GOLD analysis project Ga0209611, IMG submission 187693) | Host-associated microbial communities from peat moss isolated from Minnesota, USA - S1T2_Fc - Sphagnum magellanicum MG (SPAdes) (version 2) | ecosystem: Host-associated > Plants > Peat... | reverse complement strand
GGGAGGAAGGGTGGGGGAAAGAGGAATTTTTTTTTCATTTTTCTTTTGTTGCAACAGGTTCCCAATGTGTTCCCCATGGGTTTTCTTTTAAGTTTTGGGGGGGAGGAGGCAGGGAAAGAAAAAAATTTTAAAAAACTTTCCTTTGTTGCAACAGGTTCCAATGTGTTCCCCATGGGTTTTTTTTAAAGTTTGGGGGGGGAGAGGGGGCGACGAAAGAGAAATTTTTTTTTCATTTTTCTTTTGTTGCAACAGGTTCTTAATGTGTTCCCCATGGGTGTTCCCAATCGCACCTTGCTTTAATCCCATATGTTTTGTTCAAAGTCCTCCCCTTCTCACATATATCGGTGGGCCAAAGGGGAGGCATTCCATCTGTCCATAGAATCTTCAATTTTTGTGAGCTTTCATAATTTCAATTTTTTTTTGTTAGGGCCAATCAAATTTAATAAAAAAAAGTTGGACTTATGAGGGGTAAAGGTCAGGCCAAAAACGGTGATAAACTTTTTTGGGAGGAGAAATTTCATGCATCCAATGAGAAGGCCCAAGCACACACTGAATGTGCCTTGCATTTTTTCCTTTTAAGTTTGGGGGGTAGGGGATTTAGAGGGGGATATTTTTCAGTTTTCCTTGGTTTTCACTATGTTGACCATCCCAGTGAGTGATGATGGTTTTTGCACCTTGATGTATTAGAGTATCAGTAGTGTACTTAGTCATACTCTTAGGCATCCATATTTCATTATTAATGTTCTACCTATCTATGGTAGAAGAACCTTTCAGATCCATATTACCTCATATATATATATATATATGTGTATCAAAAACATGTTTTATTTAAAAGAAGATCTTTATTATATAGTTTCTTGCCTATGTGTAAATTCAACATTGTATCAGAGCTATGGCTAGAGATTCAATCAATTGTTTGTGATCAAAATTTGGTTTTTTGTACATTGTGTATTTAATTAATCGGATTTATTTGTAATTCATGTTTACAATCACAAAGCAAGAATTGAATGTAATGCAGGAGATAATAATTTCAATACTTATAAATAAAAGGAAGAAATTTTCTTGATTCACACTGAAGGTAGAAAAACCATAAATAGATTCATGAGAAGCAAAGGAAGAATTTCATATGCATAACATCATAAACAAACAAAAATAAAAGACTATATTAATGGCACGGAAGATGCTAGATATAAGTCACATTCCAAAGTTTGATGGCACATACTTCCATATATGAAAACGTAAATTAATATTCAATTTGTTTTAACTAAACCTTGATGAATAATCTTAATCTTACATCTGAAAGTTTATCTGCACTTTATATTGGGAAAATGATTCCATACATAAAAAAAAAAGTCATTCAGACATTTCCCTTCAAAGGAATGAGATAATAATACAAATCCTAATTTCAGTTTCAAGAAAAACTTAATTTAGTGCTTCTTTTGAAAGAAATTAGGACATGCTATAAAAGATTGCAGAGCAAGGAAGGCTTAGAGGCTGGTCTCAAATCTAATAGAGTCAACAAAAGAGCTAGTGAGGATCCCTAACATTAATTGACATTAAATGGCCACTGTCCTAGGTGGGCTGTAGCATTACATGTATTAAAGGAAGTCATGATGTGAAGCATCATTTCATCCATCTAGTCATCCATCTGTCCTGTCATGGTCTGTTTTGGTTTAAAGGAACAAGATTAGGCTTTGGGTTTGGTGTGTAACTGCTACTTTCCAAATTACACAAGTTTTTTCTCTAGAATAGTCTCAAGCAATAATGTTAGAAGTTGTTCTTTTTTCCTCATGTACCCATTTTGGAAGGAAGTGTCAACAATACTATTAAGTCTTATTCTCCCTTTTGATGGACTGACCTCTTCATCCGGAATTAGCTGTTCAGCATAGGTGCCCATTCTGTAAACCTAATCAGCAGACCTTGCCAATTCTACAACAACTTTTACACAATAGTTTTGGCCAGTTACAGATCCTAGCTTGCCCTTGGCCTTGCTTGCCTATAGTGTGTAATAAAGACGTTTTAGTCAAGAAGGTGAGAGTATCAGTGTAAAGGATGGTTCACCTTGGCCACTCTCAAATAGTGAACTCAGAATTCATTTGGCGACCATTTCTCAAAATGTGGGACCAGATGAAATTGCATTATTGTTCCTTAGTCCCTCTCACCCTTGCCTGAAGAGGTGACCTTTTTTTTGATGAATTTTTTTTTGTTTTTCAAAACTTTGTTGCCAAATTTCTTTTTTTCTTTAAAATAGTGTGTGTGTTGTTACAGGTATATTTGCTAGCTACTGTTTTGATGGTGTCATACAAATGTGTCATCAATTAAGTAAAAATTTGCCTAGGAATAGCTTTGATCCATCTTTTACCAACCTCAATATGGGATTAAAGTGAGGTGCTATTGTGAACACCCTTGGGGAACAAATTGAGAACCTAATGGAAACAAGTTGGGAACTTAAAAAGAACATGTTGGGAACGAAGAAAAAAAGAAAAAAATCCTTCCCCCACCCCCCCTACCACCCCCACCCAAAATTTAAAAGGAAAAAAATCAAAACACTTTGAGTGCATGTTGAACCTTCCCATTGGCTACATTAAATTTCTATTTCCAAAATTGTTCATCACCATTTTTGGCCTGGGCTAATACCCCATTGCAAACTGGGGGTACTTATTTATTTAATACACTAATATTATGTCCGCATACAGATAGGGTTAAAAAGAAAAACCAACAGACAATTTATTTTTTAATTAAAAAAATACATATACATATATATAGGTAATAATACATGTGGCCCTATTATTAGTTAGAACTTTGAAAACCACATTGGCCACTGGAAGAGGAGAATCCACCCATTGTGTGTCTAAACAGTATTAGCCCATGGCCCAAGATGTTGGCCAATAGGAACGTGTGACTCTGTGTGGCCAGTGGGTGGTGGCGACAGGCGATGATGATGATGAGGAAAGCGAGGGGAGATCACGTTAGGGTTTGGGACTTCCCGTGTGAACAACCTTCACTCTAGTTGTTTATTGCCTTCCTTTGTTTTTTTGTGTGGGCATTCTTGGAATCCCTCTGAGCGCGCTTTCGTTGTCGTTGTTCTATACACCTTTACAACTTTTGTGCAAAGGGAGGTTAGATGAGCTATTATTCTTAGATATATCAAGAGATTTGAAATTTATTTAATTTTTTTCCAAACAGGTTCGAGATTGCATGCTCAATGGACAAGATGTGCTTCTGTGACTAGATGTACAAGGGACAACAACAGTGCGCAATTTACTTGGCCAAAATGTAGTGTTCATTTTCATGGTACCAGAAAGTGAAATGGCCTTGGTAAAACGGCTTGTGGAGAGGAAGACAAAGAGTTTTGAAAATGTAGTTTGTAATTGTAATTTTGTAATATGTACCATCAAATACACACACACCTGTGCATTAGGCATGGGGTTCAAACTAATTTTAACTAAAGTGCTACTCTTACCCTTGGCCCTATGTCCCAGGGGGTTCCAACAATGGTGGCAGGCCCTCAGCACAAACTCACAACCCCTTTTGGCATAGTGCCGGGCAGGGCAGCAACAAAAACCATGCCTTGTAGGAAAGGGATTCTTGTGCCCATTTTTTGATGGCAGTGCAAAAAGGATCACACTATTGTCTCCAAACCACCTATGAACTACATATGAACCACCTTTCAGCTCCCTATGAACCACCCATGAACAAGCATGGTAATTTTTTCTGCTGCCCTGCCCGGAATTATCCCCAACAGGATTGGTGTTAGTGCCAAGGGCCTGCCGCCACGCCCCTCCTACTAAAAACGCTTAGTCAGCAGTGTGATGGGTCCCCACCATTGGAACCGGTTCCACCTGTATAAATGGTTCCAACATTTGAAAACCAGTTTCCTATGTCTAAAGCCAGTGTGAATGCCATAAGCAAAATGCTGAAAACCTTTCAATTCTGGCCACCAGTGCGACGAGCTTCAAAAAGATCGAAAACCAATTAGTGTGAAACAAGATAAAATAATGCATTTTGGCACAAATCCAACAGTCGCTGTGAGGGTTTTCTTTTGTGCGAAATTTTGCTAAAATTCTTTAAATGAAAATAAAAAAGGAATATCCTGTTGTAATATTTCCATTTTCTCAAAAAAAAACCCACAAAAATTTGAAAAAAAAATTTGAAAGTTTTTCATTGCATTTGAACTTTGATTTTAGTTTGATAGCATTTTTAAAACTACTTTTTAAAAACCTTTTTAATTAGGCTCTGAAATCCCTCTTGGGATGCTAACCAATGACATAACATCAGAAAATTGAAAAAATTATTACCGGTCCGTGCCCCCTGTCTGGGGCAGGGTCCAACAAACTACCTTAATATGCTAGTGGGATTGCACCCACCTTGAGTTCTGTGTAGGGTAGGGTATATAGGTTGGTGAGCGAACACTTAAGAACTCAAAAGAGGGCAAATTCTCACACATTGTTCCTCTGCTTCTGAAGCTGAAAGAACATTTCTACCCTCCACCTAGAGCTTCTAACATCACAAAAATTACTCAATCAGTAAATGAATGGGGGAAGATATGGGATGTTTGGTCATGCATGAGTTAAAACAGATTATGATTTCAGTCTTAAAATCTTTGATTGTTGCACCTTTGCCTGTGGAATACAAAGAAGTTTTGTAAAGCCCTAGTTGATGCACCCATTAGGTTTTTCAATTCCTCAAAACAGACTAAAAATGAGGAAGATAGAGGGTTGGAACTATAGAGAGGTCAAAAGCTGTTTAAAAAAAAATTGAAGCAAACTATCACTCAATCCTCTTCTGGGGTTGCTTTCCTTATTTCTAATGCTCAAAGAACATTTGTAACCTTCCAGTTTGTGCATCCAATGACAAAAAAATCACTCAATTTGATTAAGGAATGAGGAAGATATTGAAAATTGATTAAGGAATGAGGAAAATATTGGAAAGTGTTAAGTGATAGAACATGTTCCATGATAGGCGGTTCCACCTTAGTACTCGAGGGCTGGGGTGTTCCTGAAATAGCAGCCCCCAAGGCTGGAGGTTGGGTGCCTGTTATTTTGGGAACACCCTGGCCTGAAGGTGATTGCACAGCGTAAAGCAGGGTGCTCTTTTTTTTCTTAATGAATTTTTTATCCCCATGATACTGGCTGGTACCTGATTAGGTAGCTGCTCATTTCACGAGGATTAAAAAAATGAACATATGCATTTCGAAAAACGAAATGCCGCATTCCGCATCTACCAGCATTCTGTTTTTCCGAAACGCCCACGGGTTTCTTATACTTTCTAAGTGTATCTGCAAATACAGTACAAGAAAACAAGCAGGGCTTTTCACCTATAGGTTGTGACTTCTGACATTCCACACCTAGGGGAAAAAAATCCTTAATAATAAGAGAACTATGAATCCTCCAAGGACCCACATCCCAATAAGTGTATACTTAATTTTTTTGGGAACTTTTTGAATTGCGAATAGATAATAATTTAGATTTCTAGTTTCCAGGAATTTTATAGGTGATGTAAATGGCTCTTTTAATTTCTGTGTATTTTGAGGGATCTCCCCAGGAGAGTAACTCTACGGCATTATGCCAGGCAAGATACTCCTAGGCAACATCCTCTTAATTTTTATATGTTCACGCATTCCCATAAAGTAGTGAGTTGTTTACATGTACTCATGTTCTCTTGAGGGAGGGACACCCAAGGGTGTGTGACCTATGAGGTTCTTGTACTCATGGGTTCGCTTGAGGGAGGGCCACCCTCAGGAATGAGTCATGCCTGTGGGCGTTCCTGAACCTTAGGAGACCCACTTCTAGGGTAACCCAGAACTTGAATATTCCGAAATTCATTAATTTTTTCATTAGTAGGTTCATTTTCCAGTCAACTGAATTCCCCCCACTATGCTTGAACATTAGTTGTGCATGGAAATTTATCCCAGTACACGTCATCAAATCCATCCATCACAATTCCCTGCAACTCTAAAGTTCATCTGTGGGACCCATAGTCACCCATCATTTCAATTTCTCCATCCAATTGGATTGTTAGCAACCATTATAGTTCATTCCATCACATAAGCATCTAATCAATACACAGAAATCTGACCCATCCAAGAAGGCCAGATTCATCGGCCCATCATAATTCCATTCATCTTTGAAAATTTCAAGTTGTGGGATGCACAATCATCCAGGACAATAATTTCCCCATCCAATTGGACTGTTACCATCCATTCAGGATCACCCTATGTCCATAGGGACCAAATCAATCCATAGAAATCCATCCCATCTAAAAAACCCAAATTCATCAACTCAAATTCATTCCATCCATCTATTTTAAGACATCAACAAGATTCATTCAAATCCACAATCAGATACATTTATGCAATATAAATACTCTTCCATGCAATTGGACAATTTCTCCTCCATTTTTTGACAGTTGTGACCCTATCCCTGATACAATTTCACCAATACATTCTAGACACCAAAATCTTCCCCATCACCAAATTCTGGATTGGTACAACATCTCCATATTATCAACTGTCCACAATTGGTGATGCAGATTTTGGGCCTGGAGTAGAACAAATGGATGTTGCATTGTAGTCCTATTTGAGCACGCACTTTCTAAAAGCTGCTATCCGTCCCTGTGCTCGGAAAAATAGAGCTGCACCAATGAGTGGGCATGATGTCACCACTGCTACATAAGCTAGAAGCCAAAGTATTCGGCGGTTTTGAGATGCCACATGTGTGAGTCCCTTCAAAAGACTATCATTGGACTTCAATGAGCACCTTCCACTCCCTCTGTGGGCAGATCCCTTCCAATTAGTTGTGTGTACAGGATTTCTTGCAGCACCCAGTTCTGTAACTCTGTCCATGGCTCTCAACTCCTCAGGTATTTTGATTTTAAATTTCTTCCTTGACTCTGCCAAGGTTCTCACTGCTCCTGTGTGGTCTGTAAGTGAAGACCTCACTACTGTTGTTACGGGCACATAAATTGCTGGTGCTTGCAATGCTGAAATTGCTGATTCTTTCAGATGGTTTGCAACCACCACTTCCACTGTATCTTCTGGCCTAATTCTCAAACTAGATGCATTTACATCACTGACATTATGATCATTGGGATGATCTTTGCTGACTGGGGATAACTGCAGCTGCAAATGTATAAAAGCACTACTTTGTCAGAAGCAGCAAATATATCCACCTTGTTGCATGAAAACCCCCGATCCCCCTCAAGTCATACCCTGGAGCCTTCTCTGATAAATAAGTGCAGCACCTGGTCCCTTCTGGTGCATAAAATTCCTGGAATTTCCTGAAAAGCATCATCACTATACATCTTCTGTTATAGAAGATATACTTCCCAGTTACTAATGGAAAAGAGGATCAGAATGTCTTCAGTAAACATGCAAACCTGTCCTAGAAGCTGTGACAAGGATGACTGCAGGGCGAGAATCTCTGAGCAGTTCTTCAAACAGAGAGTGATCTGGCCACCAGACTCTACTTTCATTCCTGTCTCCTGAGATGTAGTGATTGGCTCTCCTTCACCTAATCCTTCTCCTGAGGTTGTGGCTTCCCTCTCCAGGGCAACTTCCCTAGATTCATCTCTCCTGGTTGACAAACCTGCGAATTCACCATGTACTTGCTTCAGTGCAGAATTGACTACTGAGATGACTCCAAACTAGAACACAGTCCCCTGCATACACTGTCTCTTTGTGGCTTTGAAATATGAGTGAAAAATGGGTCAGTCTGAGCCAGCGCTTTTTTAAGTGAATAAAAACAGCCAAAATGCTATGGAAAAAATTGGGGTGCTAAAAGCAGTACAGAAAAACTGTGGGGAAAAAAGAAAATATTGCCAGTATTCAACTACATTTCATGCAATGTTAGCCAATACTCATCCTACGGAGGCTCCATCACCCCACAAAACTCATGCCATCCAAATACATTTGGCACTTTGCTCACATTTCATGGTAGAGCTGGGGTTTTTTCGCCACTGTACATGACTGAAGTGGGTAGCTAGTCACCATAACATTTACTAGTCATTTTCTTCTCAATGGAATATTTTTGGCTTATAGAAAAAAATCAAAAATGTGCTCTGAGTTGAAAGAGAGTTGGGATGTGTGGGTTAGTTTTTCTTTTTAGTTCGGTTAGATTTAGGTTTTGAACTCTTTGTTTCAGGTTTTAGTTGCATCTTGTTTTTGGTCTTGAAACTTGTGAAACGAATTCTGCAACAAAACTTGCTTGGACTTTCACCTTATTTACATTTCATTTGTCTTCTTTCAGCTATTGTTTGCTATTTTGGTGCCACAACCATTACCACATGCACATGAAAAATGATCAAATCACTATAGCCAGAATGATCTAAATAGTTCACTACTTCAGCCATTCATGTGCACAAGAAAAAAATCAAGTTCGCCAAAAATAGTCCCACTTTTCTGTTCAAATAGCCATCCATCAAAAGCTGAAGAAGTCCAGGAAATATGCTGGTCTGAGCTCATAAGGCCTATCTTACCTGTATTTGCAGGACTTGCTGGCTGCAAATCCTCTGCTGCCACTTCACCACTGCTTGACATTCTCAAGTATGGTCCTTTGTCAAGATCAGATCCTTGGGCAGTGTTTAAGTTGGAGTCAGGAACCTGTTCACACACATCTTTTAGTGTTCAAGAGAGTTATTCAATGTACACTGAGACCTTCTGACCACAGCCCTTCATAACACTCCTGTGAAGAACCAAATGTATTTGTGTCTGTTTTTCAGGGTCTTTGCATCTATTCAGGTTGACAGGAGCACTTTGATAGCTGACGCACACTACTATCAGAACTGTCTTATGGTATGGAGTTACCTGAGGAGAGCAATGACCGACAGGGTCTTACCTCATGTTGTTTGTGCATGAGAGAGCTTGGAAGCATCACTGCCATGTACTCAGTCAGAGCACGTACCCACCTGCACCAAGCACTCTTTGGTTTCAACAGCTTGATTACATGAATGAAAGCTTCCGTGACTGTCTTGATACCTAAGGGTTTCAACAGGATTGAAACAAGTTTTCAGATAAGATAGCATGGATATACCAGACACTGTGAGCTGTTATGCCTTCAAAGTACCCAAGATGACCACCATGCTTTGTAACTGCCAGCACCACATTTGGATTTGCACTGGACAAATTGAGCATAAACAGAAGAACAAATGTCAGATACTACTTTCTTTCTTGCTATTCCTACTGTTATGAAGGCAAGGCTGGCTAAAGTGCTTCAGAGCAATTACACATAAAGTGATCAGAAATAATTTTACAGACCACTAATCAGTCAGCTTACATGCTTTCATCCCAGGGTATAGCCTCTTTTGTACATACTGGGTCATCCAAGGAATTAAAGCAGAGTAGAGGAACTGCCACATTTGCCAAGTAGTAGGCACTGCTACAGTGCCGATAATATGTGTCCACAGTCTGCTTTCCAACCCAAACAAATGGGCCATCAATGCACTCCATCACATAGAACAACATGCCAGCAAAACCGTGGAACTGGACAGAGTACTGAAGATGCTCACAGCCAGCTTATTTCATTGCCACAGGATCCATTAAATCTAGATGTGCACTGAACTAGGGAAATAATATGGTAAGGGTGGTATGTCATGTGCCAACCTTGGCAAGCATATTAAATGACAAAGGGAATGCCTTTGTTAAAGTGAAGGCAGTCAAAAAGTCACAAGCAGCAATGCAGATCACTACCTCATACTTCCCAGTGTGCCGAGTACAATATTGATCAAAGTCACGAACAGTTTTACTCTGTTACACAACACCAAAAAGGAAAGTAAGAACCAGAAATTTTTCCACTGACTTTACAGTGAACACAAAAAACACTCTGTACTGACCTTGCTTAGGAGATCCCAATCTGCAATGCGTGCAAGGACACTCTGGTGCCTTCACCCATGCCCCAGCACCACAGGATCAGTGAAGGGAATTGCTCTGAAATCACAGAATGAGTCATGATGGGAAAAATGACAATCACTTGATCATTTGAGCCAGTTGCAAACAGATTTGCAGTTTCCAACACAAACTTTCAAGTGGAATTCTGGACTAACAAGGTCTAGGTTTGGTACATTTTAGCATACTGACGGAGTCCAGTTGCCAGAATCATGTCATAGATTTTCTGAATTGTTTTCCTTGAAATGAATCTGTCACAAATCTGCCACAATGACCAGAATGCACATTGCAAAGATCACTTCCAGAATTATTGGGAATGCTTGCCACACAGATTGGAGCACAAAAAGCATCCAATCACATGCAAATTTACCACATTGGCCTACTGGATAATTAGAAACATGGACATACCACAAGATCCCAGGGACAACATACAGCTGCTGCAGCACCAATAGGTGTAGCTGCACCTTCCTCTCCCAGGTACTTCACCTGCACAAGGCTACCCCAAAGATCTGAGAGTGCAATGAATGGATGAAATACTTTTTTGTCACCTAAATTGCTTTGATGTCAACAATGAGTTCCAACAAGAGACATTCACACAATTCTAACCATGTACATTCCCAACATGTCAAAGAAACTAGGACCACAACACTCATGAGACATGCTCATAGTAACCACATGAAGCAAGGGAGATCAAAAGGTTGTCAGCAAGTACCAGAATGTTGGCACCGATGCTAGTGCCAATTGCAAAAAGAGGTGCCTGTGGATACTTGTCGTGCACATAATGAATAATTGTCCGCAGATCTTCTGTCCACCCAGCATTGTAGAACTGGTCTGACTGGACCAGACATCAAAGAAAGCCATTTCAGTCGACCAAAGAGATCTTGACTATGTGAACTGCCACAACTATAGACAAACACAGAATGCTGGGTGCTGACAGATGATTTAATTGCACTCCTCTCTCAATCATCTCCTGCAACCAGCTGAATGATGGAAAATGTCTTCTTCTACTTCATTGTGTCCATGGAGGTGAAGGGCAACTATGCTTGTGCTACTGCTGCACTGGCTGCAAACTTGAATATGCTCCCACCTCTAAAGTAACAGATCTTGAACTCACCGTTATGGAGACACCTCCAAGTCCACGATGATTGGCTACTAGAGTCCTCCATCCCTTCAGGGCTGAGGAATATGCAATGTGCTTCACATACTGTTCCCAAAAAAAGTTGTTATATGGCTGAGCATCTCCAGAAAAACAGGACCTGGGAGAATTGTTGCGTCACTGAAGTAGTAATATCTGTAAGCTTTTCCAGGCTGTGGCAGTGTACGATCTTGTGTCCTAAACTTACCGAGTCATTCGAATCACTAGTTAAGCCAGGGATGATGACGATCATTGGAGTTTCATCTGAGGCTGAACTCTGAGGAGCACTTGTGATCCCCACTTTATCAGTGGCTGCAATGCAGTTTCTCTCAAATGTTACAATTTGCTCAACATATGCCTCAGTGTATTTACATCTTCAAATCACAACAAATGAATCATCCAACCTTTCAGCAATTTTGTAGCAAACTTACCAAGAGGGGACATAACCCAGTCCAAAGCTATAGTTCCACCATCTGCAGTGATGTAGAGTTGCCTGTTATTTCCAATCCTCCCCACACCACACAAGGCCTTCTTTGTATCAATCAAGCAAATAATGAAATGAAAACAACATTCAGTCTCTTTGAAATACCTACAAATATCTGGTCACATTCAGCAGGCAGAAGTAGGCAAAAGCATATCCACAACATGTTTGCACTTCTTGCAGTGTTTCAAACTCCAGAAGTTTTAACATACAATAGATAGTACATATTGTTATTGTACCGGTCATATTTGATAGGAGGTGGCCTGCCATTGAAATAAAGAAAGCAAGTTTGTAGATGTGGACTGCTTAGCCATAGTGTCGTATAATATCTGATCCAAGGCAAAAAAGCAACATTGTCAATTATGCATAAACAAGAAGGATAGAACACCCATTACTGCATCAAAGAACCAAGAGCTCTTCTATCAGGATTTTGTCATGTTGATTGTAGTTAATTAGTTACAATGCTCTGCAACAGATGCCAACCAAATTCTATTCTTTCTTTCTTCCAGCATCTCAACATTGGGATTAGAAAAAGGAAGATATCCTCAGTCACTTCTGCATAGGCTGGACATAGAGTGGCATCAGAAGAACATCAAGCAGAGCATGTCAAATCAGGTATGAAATATGCTAGTTCAGCCAGCCATGCAACCATGCACCCTAATCTCTGCATGTGCAATGTGATAACCATACAAAAAACAATCAGGCAATATACAGAAATTCATCTGTTTGCTCAAATTCAACTGCCGCTGTTTAAGTTGTGAAATGCACCTCTCTTTCAGGACCCTGCAGTGCTGCAAAATTTGGCATTGGATCTTTGACTCATGGTTGTAGAACAGGCGGATTGCATCACCTCTAAGAGCACTCATGAAGTGAAAATCAAGAATACAATATAGCCAGGCTAATGTCAATAATGACACCAGTGAAAAGTATTCCCATGCAGGTACTGAAGCTGCTGTCTCCATCAGCTTCAAGACTCCCAGACTCGTCCATCCTATGGCAATCTCCTCCCAGGATCCCATCAACCTGTCACACAAAGAAATACATAAAGAACTGCTGCTTGCAAATTCTGAAGACAAACTCAGAACAAGTCTTTGTGTTTTGGCAAGCCTGACTCATTCTCTTCCCATATAAGGCCAATTGCCTTATTGGGAGTCGACACAACTCTAACAGCCATGGTCAAGGTAACTCGGCTGCCTAAAGCTTCCCCCAAAGACTTGGAAATCAGTCCTGAGACATTCTGGATCCAAACCAGCTCCTCTCATGATAGCTGTAATGGCTAGTACAACTAACCACCTGTTTCCATTTAACAGGATCCAAGAATTTGAAAGGCAACCATGAGCCCTGACTGTAGAGCAAGCAGCTTTTTCAGAAGGTTCCCAATCAACGACAGACACCACATATAACAAAATGTTCAGCACAGTTGTGGACTGTGAATCAGTTTCAGTTTTGTTCACAATACTTGCACAAGAATGGTGATGAATTGTGATTGATGATGCTCAATGCACAACTGTCACAAGCTGATTGCAGAGATCTTCAACAGCAGCACTCAAGAAACATCACAATAGAAATCACCTCACTACTACAGTATGTAATTTGAATGGCAAGGTCAATCCCAGCGAACTATCCAGCCTGAAAATTTTGGAGTATAAGCAATGGCTCTGCAAGTCGAAGTGGAGTGAAAATGCTGATACAGGAGCTGATTTAGGAGAACTACTAGAGGTAAAGCCTTCTCTCGCAACACTAGTCTAGAACAAAAATTGTGTACAAGTAGTGACTTGAAGTTGCTGAATCCAAACCTGAGAAGCGATTCACAAAGCAGAGAACGTTGAAATAGGGCCGAAAAAGCTCAATGGGGTTTCAATTGTGAATTACTTCCTTCGATTTCCAAAAGTTATAGCAGACTTCAAACAGACGACGGCAACGACGAAGGAAAACAACAACAACAACAACAATAAAACCTGAGTTCAATACTCAGCAATGTACCTAAAGTAAGTTCCTCCATCCCCCGAAAAAAAATCTATGAACCATGTCAATTCGGATCAACATTTCCAACATCCTGGCATAAGACCTAATCCGTAAAGAAACAAAGGCCAAAAGCAATCTTTCTCTGCGAAAATATGCAACAAAATCGACGACGCTCGCAAAGCTGTGCTTTCAATCAACCGATCCAAAACTCAGCTTGATACACCAACGAAATGCAACTCGAATGAAACAAAAGAAGAAGAAAAAAAACAAATCGAGATACATCAATCCTGCATTCCATACCTTCAAAAGGGCTGAATAGGTAGACGAATCTCTAGGACTCCTTCCGTACCACCTTCTAAGCGTCGAAAAAGCTGCTCCGAGCACAAAAATCACCAGGAAAATTTTTCAGAGAGAGAGGAAAGATACATGTTTGAGGACAAGAAAACATTCCTGGAGAGAGGAGACGGGGAAGAGTAAAGAACGAGGGGCGAAGAACTTACCCCGACGACGAGTAGCAACGAGCAGCAGCAACACGTGAGGTACCGCAGCACAGGCGCTGTTAAGAGACGATGAGCAGAGAGAGACGAGCCAGGTGGACCCATGTACGGCTGTTCACCTGACCCGGCCCGACCCCGCCCGCTGATCCAGGACAAAAGCTGGGCTCTACGTTGACCCTACTAATCCTGGTTTTTTTCCTCAGAATTTTGTAATATATCGAAATTTTGGCCATTTTTTTCCAAAAAATTAGCAAAATTAGTCGAATTTACTCCCATTTGCGGTGCTTCACCGAACCCTGCTCTACATGTAACTTTAACAATGTTTTTTTCCTATTGTGGCGAGTTTTTGCACTTGTGGCCACCCCAAAATTAAAGGAATACTCTGTCATAAATTATTGGTTTTTAAAAAAGATTCGCCAAATAAACCAGGGAATTTTTGGTTTTTGAAGAAATGTCTGTAGCCACTTTTCGATTGCCCTCAAAAATTTCTTGCCATTTTGGGACTTGTTGGTGAAAACTTTGGACAGTTTTCTAAAAATTCTCGCCAATAAATGCTAAATCTAGCTTGGGATGCTTGTTGCCTGTTCCCTACGTTAGAATTTTTAAAAAAAAATACAATTTGTTAAATTGAAGAACTCATGGGTAATCCAATTTGCAATATTCATGTTCCCAAATTTGCTTATGTCAGTGTCTTTTTCTGAATATTTTGATTTAGCAAAACAAGCAGATTTTTATTGAAAAATCATGGTTTTTCAAAAAAATTTCAAATCACATTTCGTAAAATATAACAACACATTGCTACCCAAAAAATTGTTCATGTTTTTTCATGGTCTGTCTTTCAGTCTTTGTTTAGGCGAGTTGTCATTGCGATTTCAATGGATGGTGTTTGGAAATTGACTAATGTTGTCATCATTGATCACATTTACACATATTTAGTTTTGCAAGTAGTTTTACTTTGTCTGCTTGTCATGACAGTTGCAATCTAATCTAATATATCTTATATATTAATTCAGTAAGTCAGTCTGTCAGTCAGTGACAGTGACTCCGGACGAGATGTGTTAGTTACTAACTTTTTTTCAACCCTACCCATTCAACTAAAACTGCAAGTAGGTGGGAGACTGCTAATAGCAACCCACTTGGACCAATGAGAAACAAGGAGTAGTCAATAAATACGTTTTGACTTTGTTTATTAGACTGTTCCAGGGCTCCTCCATGGCTCTCAAAGTTGTCAATTGTTTGAGGGTACCAATAGTCTCCTCGTGGATTCACTAGATTTGACTGATGAAGAACATCCAAGATTTCCAGTGCAAGGTCACCTACTGAATGTTGATGGAGATGTTCTTATTACCACATGGCCCTCACTTGATTTTTGGCACCTTTGCCTTACCCTTAGTGATTTGTCTTGTGACCAATTTTTATTACTTTGCAATTTTCAGAAGAAAACTTTAAAGGGTGGTTTTTGAATGTAAAATGTGAGTTTTCAATAAGAATTCGAAACTTTTTTGTGAAATAAAAATTGTATCCGTGCATTATGCACAGGGTTCACACTAGTATTAATTTAGTAAGTCTGTCTGTCTGTTTGTGATGGTGGGCCAGCACGGGCGGGCTTGGCACGGGAGAGGTTCAAGTTCATCCACAACAAGTTTAGGCATCCAGTGGATGGATGGTGCGTTGGTGGGTGCTGAATCACTTTGGCCTAGTGTGATCCGATGGAAACCGATGTTCAGGCATCCAGTGGATGGATGGTGCGCCGGCAGGTGTTAAATCACTCTGGCCCAGTGTGATCTGATGGAAATTGGTGTTTAGCAGCAATTGGAAAAATATAAAGAACCGCCCGGGCGGGGGGGTATGTTAGTTATTTCTTGGAATGGCCCGTTCCACCACGTAGGAAAAGAAAGTACGTTCCCATTGTACCCAATAGGGTACGAACGCATGCTTTCCCATCACTGTGGGGCGCTTCTGTGAATGAATGAATGAATGAAAGATGCCCTCCGATTATCATATTGGGTATGCACCACTCACCTAACGGTCGCTTTTTAAAATTTTCAAACAATCGGTGTGGCTATATAACCACGGTTCCCAAATTTTCAAGAAAAAAAAAGAAAGTCTAAGAACCAGTGTGCTTTTTTACTGGTTCTTTTGTAAAACCTCTGGTTCTTCTTTTGAAAGAACCGGAACTGATGATTCTTTGATTATGGGGAAAAAAATTCAAAGAACCGGAATCAACATTGGAACTAACCACCATTAGTGGGTTATTAGAAGGGTGGTTCTTACCATTCGTTCTCACGATTCTCAAAAAATCAATGAACTAAAATATGGAATCGGCAGTTCTTTATATTTTTGCAATTTCTCATAGTCATGACTTTCTGAAATGGCAGAATGTCGTTGAGCTTTAGAGTTTCAGGGGTCGTCATCAGGGGTCATCGCTGCTTCAGTGCCATGTCGTGCCTTGCAGGCATAGGTTACCACTAGTTCATGTTAAGGATGATATTTATCATGACTAATATTCAACAAACTTGTTTTTTTTCTTAAGTTATATAAGTTTTTAAATGTTTTTTTTTTCATCAATGTGCTAAAATGACATGCTGACAATTTTTTTTCATCAATATGCTAAAATGATGTGAAGATGAAAAGCATCAAAAGCACATCCCTTTCAATTGTATGTTCATTTTTATGAGTAGAGAGTGTTGTTGCCATTCCAATGAGCACAAGTAACTTCTATTTTGAAGTGTGTTGTTATTTCTCGGCTAGAGATTTTCTTATGTCCTTTTTCTTATTTAATATGCATATTGCAACTTGGGGGGGGTTATGTTGTTTGGGTATCTGATTTGTTCCAATTCCCCTTGTTGTCCACCTTCTTTGGAGCATTCTTCATTCCAACTTGTACCTTTTGCTTCCTCATTGTTAGGTGCTTGGTTTTATTGATTATTGACAAGTTTTTGACATTCTTATCTTTTCAATAAATTACCCAAGGCAAAAGAGGGGCACATAAAAAAACATTAGCTTTTTTTTATTTGTGAGGTTTCATTGAAAATTGAATTTCAAATTTCAAAAAAAAAAAAAAGTTTTTGAAGTTCTCAATAGCCAAAAGTGAAAGGTTTAAAAATAAAATAACAGGGTTTTATATTTGATTTAAATTGTGTAGCTGATAATATAGGAGGATATTTAATTATTTATATTTTATATCCAGAATTAGCTAAATCTTCTTGGGTATAATACCCAATTATTCTACATGTTCCTATTAGGAACTTTGGTTACAAGCAAAAGAATATTAAAAATAACACCAAAGGACACTTTGGGACGGTGAAAGATATAAGGGGTATGGGGAAAAAGAAGGGATAGATGGTGAAAAAAAGAAAACAATGGGAAATGTACCCCAGCCTTGAACTTGGCCCAGGAACTATCCCCATAATTATGTTGGAATCAACCCTGTGTTAAGCTCGAAACTGTAAGTTCTTATATAGGTTGGACTTGTCACAATTGGTCTTTGAAGTCACAATTGGTCAAGAAAATTCAATCCGGCCCCAAAATGGATAAGTCTTAATTTTGGAATATATTTTTTTAAAACTAAGAATTGAAGGGTCTTCCACCCGACAAAAATTATAGACCTAGACCTAAACATTCTAAAAACCAAGGATTGGCGAACACTAGTTTCACTCTCTAGGTATATGTTAAAATGAGTAACATAATAATTTTCACAACTAATTCAATTTGCACTATTTATGTTCCAAAATTTCTTTGTAGGTTGGGTCTATTGTCGTTTTTCAATATTTTGATTTTGAAAACCTGGCAAATTTTTGTTGGGCAGACATGTTTATTAATTTTTTCTTAAAATCAAAATTACAAAATAGCATAAAAATTGCCACCCTAAGAATTAGGGATTATGTTACCAAAATATTTATTAAAAAAAATCCTAGGTTGGGTTGTTAATTCTTTTGTTAAGGTTGAGTTTCAAGTAGACTATTATATTTTGGCACATAATTTGCAGATATCAACATACCAAACTTGATTATGAGACAACACTACAAACAATATGAAGTAAAGGAAGAAGAAAGGATGCGAATCCTACTTTTTGTTCTTGACAATTTGAATAGTTGATGTCTTTGCTCGTAGTAGGATCATGGTTCAACTCAATAGATAGGAAAAATCAAACATAAAAATTTCATTTCAGAAGGTGAAAATCAAAAGGTGATGGAAAAATAGCGAAACATATGGGACATTTGATGTCCAAAGTTGAGTTAGTGTTATATGGAAAAGATCATTGCATTGTTCATGCAAAGGTTTTTAACTATTAGAAGGATGAATTGATCTTCTAGCTATCAAACGGAAACCTCAAATTTTTTTAAATTGCTTCTAAGTATTATAAATATATGGTGCTTAGGCGTAAAGCACTCAAAGAAAATCTGTCATTTCTTTGGAGGGCACCTAATATTCATCTTTTCCCTTTAAAAAAGGGGAGGGATATTATGCCTAATCATCAATAGGGGGAGGGTTCTTACACCTATAAGTAAGCATAATTTCCCTCCCACTATTGAGTAGTAGCCAAAATATTTGTTTCATTATTGAGAAGTAGGTGTAATATTCCTCCCACTCCTATGCCTCACGATCTACCTAGGTTTGATTCATGATAAATTTTGCGTTGTGATAGCCAAAGCCCATGGGTGGGGGACATTCCGAAAAGGTTAGACTCAACTATCACAAATGGCCCCATCGTAAGGCTTTACCTTACACTAAATCAGAGTCTCTCATTTCAAAACTAACATTTATTTGGTGTAATATGGCCACTAAGAGGCCTCATCCAAGAAGGTGGTGGTACCAACATGGGTGCTGCTTCACCCTGGCTAAATAGGATTTGTACCTGCAAAATGCCCTTGTATAGGGCTATGGCTTAGTGAGATTACTTGCTGCTATTTGAGACAATGTTTTTTTTCCCTGGCTAAACTTAATCATTTGGCTAAATTCTTTTCCAAAGTGATTAAAATGTGTTTTTCTGGTTTTCCAGACACCAAAATTTCAAAATTTTAGAATTAAAATCTTATAAAATATCCAAATTTCACTATTTGGTTATAGGATGTAGCCAAAATATGAAAAAAATTTAAACATTTTTTTCTTTCATATCCTTTTTTAGCCAAATTTGGCTAATTAACTGTCTTAGAGATGATTGCCACTTCAACTACATTGCAAAGTTGAAAATATAAAACCTTGGTTCAACTTGGAGAGCGGCTTAACTTTGAGTTTGGATTGTGACATTAATGATAGCAGTCTTCTTTTTTTTGGCAAAACATTGCTAAAAGGTGACAGTTTTCTGAAATCAGAATATTCTGTCACAAATTCGCATTTTCTGAAAAGAAATCGCCTACAAGCAACATAAAACTCTTGTTTTTGGGGAGGGCATTGCCACATTTATGCCTCATGGTTCTAGTTTAAGAGTTCTTTAATTAAATCAAAATCTGCCTGGGGATGCTTGCCTCTTTGGCTATGTCAAGAAATTGAAAAATAAAAACACTGAATTATGAGAGTAGGGGGAGAAGGAGATGGCTGGCTTTCTGAAGAAGTTATTGGTAGCAATGTTTTTTTGTTTTTGGCGAATTTTCACATTGTGGTGACCCAAAAAAACATCCATTGCAAATTGAACAAGGGGTGTGTCACATTGTGGCCTTGCCATTTACATTTAAAAGTATCTTAAGGTAAAAGAAGAATTACAAAAATTCAAATATTTCACTATGCAAAAATATAATCTTCAAAAAAATCCTCTCAAGAAACCAAAATCCTTCAAGATATCATAACTCTATAACTAATCTCAAGTTTCAACACAAGCCAAAATATCATCTTTCAAAAATCAATGTATAAAAATAGACCTACTACCTAGGGGCCAAAATCCTTTAGCTACTATATTTTATAATGAATCTAAACACAATCTCCTTGCCTTTATAGGTAAGATTAACAACAAAGAGTTTTAATGGAAAAAATACACAAAAGTTACCACATCTTGAAGGGAAAAAAAAAGGTTTAAACTTGTCAATTTTAGACAAGGAGTTCATGAAGGTTGTTAGAATTGGGCAAAAAATAAAATAAAATTTCATTGTCATGTTTAGCCTTTAACCAAATTTGGCTCATTTCCTCTTGTGGATGATCACCAGTCCAACTACTTGATAAATTTGAAAAAAAATCTGTATGTATATATATAAACAAGGATGAAAATCCATCCACAAAAAATACAACGCATGTTGATGCAAATGTAAACACACGAAAGAAAAACCAAGACCATCAAACAATAGTAATGAAGTGGAAAACATAATGTTAAAAGGGCATCCTATGTTACAAATCAGCTAGTGATGGAAGTGCACTAATTGGTATGTGTGGAAGAAATGAAAAATTATGATCAAGCATGGCAACTCGTTGAAGAATCGTGATGGCTTACGCACGTTGTAAGGTTATCAACACTTGTTGCTTATAATGAGATATAAGCATCAAAGGTACCAAGGAGGTTTGTTCATGGTGAGCTATACATGCATCTACATAAGAATTCAAAAAGGAATGAAAATGAGGATGGAAACAACTGTAGGTCTTTATGGCAAGGGGAATGAAATCATCTCCTAACACTTGCTTTATGTAGGATTAGGCCTTGTTTTGAAAGGTAACTATCACTGCATGCATTGTCATTGTTGAAACATGCTGCACCAAATTTATACGAGTTGGATTGACAATGACAACATCCGTTAGAGTATGAAAACTGTTTCTAGTGATGACAATATCCATTCGTTTTCATGTGTGGTAAAGGAAAAGTTAAGAAACTTCTTTTTGTATGTGAACTCCACTTTTCGATGCAATAACTGCAATAGTATCTCAAAGCATATCATGGTTTGCAATGCCTTCATTCCTACACACGCAACATAATAAATGGATACCTAAATCATCGATTGTATGACCACATTAACATTGTGAAAGATGTAGAACTATAAGATGTGGTATATCAAGATGAATATGGAGTGTTATAAGAAAATGGGTGGAGGATAAACATAATGAAGGGGTGTTAGGATGAACTAATAACCAAGCCCCTACTATTGGACTTGCATAGGAACGAAAACATGTTCGTACAACATTCAAAAAAACATTTGCTAAAAGCAAAACAAATTATTACTTGTGTAGTTGGTCCATCAAATAATACTACATTTGAGGATAGGATTGTGCTATTAGACTTTTGAAAAGTAAGACATGTGATTGGACAACCTTAGGTAACATTGCACGGGTATCCTGTAGTGTGACCCGGAAGGGATAAATATCAGTCTCTACATGTGCCACTGCATTAAGAAAAGTAGGGTGATCATCCTATTAGAAATGGAAAACTAATGCAGGAACAATCAAAGCCCAACATCTTAAAAAAACAAAGATAGCACGTCAAACCACTGAAGAAGGCCTAGCCCCCTAAAGAAGTAGGAAGAATGATCTAATGATAAGCCAAATGGCCCATTGTGATGCTAAAGAATCTTGATTTTAATAGCTTTTATAACATAACTATGGTATTAACATCAAACTTGATATAACGCTATAAGATACTTGGTGATGAAAATATAGTACGTTGTAAGTAGTTCGGCTGTTGTGCATAACAAAGTGAAAGCATCATAAAAAGAAAGTGAAAAAAAAACCTTGTTTGGTATGATGGTGTGTTAAAGAAGCTTTGAGTACATAGTATAAAATGGCTTGTCGTCCATTTTGTGTTTCCACTTATCGGACTTCACATTTGTTTGAATCCTTTCCCTTCATTGTGTGTTTGCTTGTGCATGGGCAATGATTCTTATAAGGGTTAGTAGTCTCTTGTTGCACGTCCATGTGTAAGAGAGAATTCTTAATTCAACAACAATTTGTGATGCTGGACATATATACCAGAATTGGCACACCTTCTTCGCATTTTTCTTTTAGCTTAAGTGTGTGTTTTGCATGCAACTAGTATTTCTATAAGAGCTTACATTACTTTTGTGTTTTTTGTGTATGCTTGCTTGCTTCCTTCCTTCCTTGGTGTTCTTGTTGTTGAACATTGGTTGCATGGGTGCTTTTCTTTGAGCTTCTTTTGTGGCTTGGTTGTTTGACATGAAAGCTAACTAGAAGCAGTTTTTAGGTGCAACCCTTTCTTCTTATCACTCTCCTTTTCTTTCTTCTCTTGCATTTCCCTTTTCCCCTCCTCGTAGATGCAATATTCTCTCTTATTGTCTATGGCAAGACATTACTACACAATAAATCCCATCCAGAAGTTGGTATACTTCTTCCAATTGTTGCCTGTAACATAATGCGTGAAGGTCCAAAAAATTCTACAAGATCGGTATAATAGAGGAGAATATTGTGACAGTAGATTCATGAGAAAGAAAGCTCTGAATGTTTCCATGCAGTAGCAACAAGCAAAATGGCGTTCACAGATTTGGGTTCTTAGAGAGTTCTTTAGTTTTTACATGAATTGGTAGTAGTTAGATCATGTTTTCACCCTATCTGAATTGCTGGATTTCTATTGGTGCTGACTTATTTGCACCTGATTCTCTTGGTTGGTAGTGGTGAAGAAAAGTTTTGACTCTGGTTTGTAGGTGGAGCTTTTGTTGGTACCTGCATCTCTCCAAATTGAACAAGATTGGATATACTGTGTTGGAGAAGACCCGGTATGTCCTCATGGCTCCTCCACAGTTGTCATGCAAGTGTCATGGTGGCATAGGAGTCTCAGTCCAAGATATGTTTTCATAGTGTTCAGGGCGAAATGAAATGCAATCAAGCTTTTTACCCTGACAAGCTTGCTGCACCTGCATTATGATACTCTTGACTGTTGATTCTAAGCTGTGCCTCTTGAGTGCTAGCTAACATCATGACTGAGTTTTTCCATTGTTTTTCCATTGCTTGTGAAAATGCAACACAAAAACCTCAGGGTACAGAAGTTTGTATAATGATGTGCCAGAAATTTTGGGCATGTTAATATGTACCAGTGTAAGTTGTGGAACCTTGTCACTGCTATTCATACTAAAGGTTATGGTCTGATACTCCTTTTGATGAAGGTGCTTCGTCTTACTCCTTAGGATCCATTGACACAAACCTTGATCCAATTGACACAATTTTTGCAAAGAAATTGTGACCAAATTTATTGGGAACCAATTGCTGAGCTTGAACTGTATTGGACATGTGTAGGGAGCATCTCTGTGTGACCTAAGATGGACATGGATGGCACTGTCCAAAGCCTGCAAGAGCAAATTGAGAAAGTGGAAGGGCAAATTGAGAGAGTGGAAGGGCAAATTAAGAGGGTGTAAGGGGAAATTAAGAGGGTGGAAGGGGAAATTGAGAGGGTTGAAGGGGAAATTGAGGAATTGAAGAGGCAGATGAATGAATTGAGAAGTGAGATCCAGGAAGTGAGACAAACAAATTTGGACCTCTGCAAGGAACTCCTGGACAGGTTAAAGGAATTCCAGTCTGAGAAAAGCAGTAAAAAGAACAACAAAAACAAACTGTTGGATGAGAAGAAGAAACTCTGGGACAAGAAGGACATACTCTGGGATGAGAAGGATGTATTCCAGAAGAAAATTATTGCCAAGCAGAAGTTGCCTAATGTGCCAAGCTCTGGCAAGTATCTGAGCTCATGTGCTGAGCGCCATATCTGGAGACCTGTTCATGTGCAGCCTTGGGATGTGATCGGAGACATTGAGGACTTTGTGAAGATTGCTGATACAGAAAAACATGTCGTCAGCATTTTTCCACAGCATTTCAGGCAAGAATTTAAAGAGGGGGATGAGGTCTTTGTCACATGGCGCCTTATGATGGAAATCCAGTTATTCATGGCTCAAAAGTATCCACAGATTGACTTCACATTTAACAAGGAAGTTGCACTTGCTGTGTCCTCAAGCTTGAGTGGTTGCCACAAGAAAGATTTCTTGCCAAACTTTTATGCTCGAGATCCTCAAGCAGACTTTGTAATGTCGGTGGGTTCTAAAAACTTGCTTGTATTTGACGTCAAAGGTGGAGGTCTGGGAACTGATGGGCTTGAGGGGTGGCCTCTCCACAAAGCTTGGGCATGCTCATGCAACTCAGGTTTTATCTGGCCACCCATCTCTACTTGGATTTGTACAAGTTTGCAATATGTTGCAAGAATGCTCAAATGCTGATGAAGTTTGGCATATTCTTTGCAGGGATTGTTGATACCTGCTGGTGCAAAGACATCCCCAGAGGAGTTGCTGGGAAGCTCCAAGGTTGCATAATGCAAGTATGTGAGCATTTGGTTTTGTAAGCAGTTCTTCAGCCTTTGATTATCTTGGGGCCATTCCTATCAGTTGGATAGGCTTATAACTTAGTCTTTTATACCTGAGCTGTTGATTTTGCCATATTCCAGGAATGAGGGTGTCTGCATTGACAAACTCTTTTGCTGACTCTGTACAAGTAGGACCTGTGTAATGACTTGCCTCAAAATTTCCTGGGTTTTGTTACCTCATAGTCCTCAAGTGGGGTATGAATAAACAATTTTGGAGAATGCACTATTGCCAGAATAAGATCCTTCTAAAAATTTCAGAATGTCTCATATTTCAGTACACCATATGTCACAGTGTCCCAAACTGTCTTTCCTTCCTGTGTGGCAGGGCTAAGGTGGGGTATGCTGTCCTGACTGATATTGGGACTTCATATATCTTCAAATGAGGCTGCATCAAGATCTCTGGACCTTTCCACTCACATGCTGAACATCCAACTGCACAGGCTGCGATCATGTTTTTGGTTCACACTGCTGTGAGTGATAATACTGAGTATGGCCATCCAAACAGGAATGGTAAGTTGGTGACATGTCACACTGCCACTCCTGAACCCAGCAATCAAACTGAAGTCGAACAGGACACTAATTAAGACTATACACAAAGCACGGGTATGGACCCTCCCAGTAAAAGACTGAGGTAACTCATACATCCAGCCATTTAAGCTAATTCATGAGTCAGACATGTACATATGGGAACAAATGGTGGAATGATGGCAAGTGCATTTGCAGGAGTCAAGAGGCAGTCACCTATGATGGATCAAAGAGACAGGTATGTCTCTGAGATGTCCTAAAGCACAGGTGCCTCTCCAAGATTTCCCTAAAAGGGCACCTGCATGTGGAGACCAATGTCATAAGTTCTGGTGGGTGGAGTGGGATTGTGGCATCTGGCTCTTTGAACGGACAGTGTGTTCCATTTAAGTTTGCCTTCACGGGGTCAGAACGTGCAAAGGTGAGCTAGAGTTGTGTCAAGAACTCTTTTGTTCTTATCTTGAATATGGCTTTACTGGATCTAACTTGGTGCTAAGTAGGAATGGTCCTGTCGTCAATGGCTTTCATGGCAGGCAGTCTTTGATTGATGCGCTGTGGTTTCTGCTGAAGTGAATGTGCAATTTTGTGGCATTTACCTGTTTGTGAGCTTGCTGTGTTTATCCCATGGCATTGCATGTGCAGGCTCTCCAAAATGAGGTGGCTGCCTGCTTGCAGTTGAACCGGCTTTGGGGGTTTCTGTGCCTGCATTGATAGAATTTGGAACTGTAGACAAGGGGGAGGTTGTATTTATCGCCACTAAATTGATTGGTGGCATCCAACTTGGAGAAGGTAAGCTTGCTTTTGAAAGCAGCAAATGTTAATTACGTTCATCTCCCTATTCTGATCTTGAGGGTTTGTAGCTTAAATGTGATGATTCTATGGTGTGATTTTTGAAGGTCCAGTACCCAATAAGCTGTGAGTAGATCTAGTAGAGCAGTCATTTATCTGCTTCTTTGTGGTGTGTTCTTTTCAGACACTGTGACCCAGGAGGTGGCAGCTGCAGCACTCCAAGCACTTGATGCAGTCCATAAATGTGGGCTGCTTCATGGAGATGTTGAGGCATGTAATTTTATGGTTGGTGAGGGAAAACAGCCTATTGTTTTGCTCTTGGATTTTGGCTTTTCGAAGCCCAGTAGCTGTGGGAGATTTTTGAAGGCAGAGCGCAAGGCCTTAGAGCACCTCCTGAGAGACATGGTATTGGATTAGGAGAAATGGTGCATGATATTTGTGCAAACAGCTCTATTTGTTGGATGGTAAGCAGGTGTTTCAACTCTCATCAGGAAAAGGGGGATGAAGCTTGTTGCACAAAGGGAGCAAGTGCAGCTTAAGCAAAACCAGTATGTGCATTCTTTTTTTATTTTTGGAGTTTCTTTCTGGGCTGTGAAGCAACCGATATGCTTCAGTTTTCCCACCTCATCTGGAATTTGCCCAAAATCTGTGCACTTTTTGGATGGGCAAGTCCTGAATTTAATTGGATTCCTATAGTGGCCTGATTTTACATCTTAGTTATCTTGAATGAACTACTAGTTAAATATGTAATTGGGTTTGGTAGGTTTGTGAGAATTTTAGATGACCAATGGAAATGCTAGAAGGGAACCACTATTTTCAATGTTTGGCAGAATAGGTTTGTGTGTAGCAGACGTTGTCTCACTGGCAATATATATAGCCAGAAAACGAAATTAAAAATTAAAAAATTGAAAAAAAGGAATTTTGGAGGTTTCAGTCACTAGAAGTGAGGAAAAGAAAAGAAAAATTATATGTGGTTTTCATCCTATAGCCCAGGATGATTAAAGATTTTACTTGATTTCTGGTTTATAGCCAGATTTGGCTATATCTTCCTAGGGACGATTGCCACTTCTTTTACATCTTTCCAATGAATAATGATTGTCACTTTAGGCTCCAGAAATTCCTCGAAAAACACTGGTGAGTAGGTCTGAAGATGTTTTTTTGCATGCCAGTGGGGTCACTGGATGCAGTGATCTGAATTTGGTTTCTTAGGCCCACTTTAGATGGGGTTTGGGGTTCAAATTTGCAGGAACAAATATAGACTCATTTGAAGCATATTGAACCCTTGAGTTAACCCTGCCTTGGACCCTAGCTTGCATCTTGGTTCTTCAAATCATGAGCTCTCCTTTTTAGTTCTTTTTTTGGGGTTCAAACCAATTGATTTTCCCTCCAAAATGGTGTCATATAGATTCAGCCTTGATTTGTCACTTTTTAGTCTTGGACCTTCATCTAAAGGCTGGGGCTCCAATTTATGGCTCATCAAATAGGATTGTTCTATTTCATTGGATCCTGGACCTTGGATTCTCATCTAGGGTGGCAGTCAAGTATAATAGCTATTTACAGATAGGGTTCTAGCACAGTACATTGTGCACTTTGTTTTGTTAAAAGCCATACTTTCCGCTACTAAATGAACGGATTGTAGAGCCCCATTCTTATTCTCTTAGCTCTCCTCTTTCCTATCTTATCATTCGATCTTTTCGTTGATCCTGAAAATAAAAATTCTTTCAAACAGCCTTCTGAACTGTGAGTAGGTTAATGATCAATAGGCTGAATTGAAGGTGGGAGCTCTCTAAACCCCTAAACCCTAAATCTGGCACACTTTCTACTTTTTAACAAGGAGTGTGTGTTCATCTCTCTCTCTCAATTGATGCCTAAAGTGCTAATCAACAGAATATGATGTTGGGCATGAGAGAAGGCAGTGTGCCATATATGACCAATTCTTCACTATCATAGAGTTGATCAATAATAATTTAATGGACCTTGAAAGATTGAGATCGAGGATTTGTAACCTGTGGAATATGAGAAGCAGATGAAGGGAAAGTAGGGTTTGTAAGTTCTCAAATTTGAGATAGGCTTGATTGTAACCCTTTGTTCCTCTCTCTTACTGCCTTTGTCCCACACTAGGTGTGTTTGGTTTTGCTGAAAAGACTTGCCCTAATTATGGTGTGATGTCTTCCTAAACGAATCAAAATGTTGGACACAATCTATGCAATATGCATTACCTTGCCACAGCTTCTATCTGATCAAAGTACATGATTTGACAAGAAAGTTTTTCTATAGCTCATACAGGTCAGAGAAAGAGATTGTGGCAAGAGTTCTTTGTTGGATCACACATCACAGAAGGTAACTTAACATCTACCTTGTCATAGTTCACATGTCAGTGAAGCCATAGCTCTTGTGAGTGTCAATCTTGTTGCTCTCTCTTGGCTGTTATCCTGCCATGGTCTGAATTTTGGTAGAAACTTTTTTTTTGATCCTTTGAACTGGTGGGTTAGTAGAAGTAGGCTAGAGAAGCTAAGTAAATGCAGTATGCATTGAAAAAATTCTCTCACTGATGTAAGAGGTTGGTTGTGGCTCTCTCTGTTCTTTTGTCTGGCATCCAGAGAATACATGGCTGATCAGCTTTATCTGGATTTTTGGTGGTAGGCAAATGAAAAGTACCTGGATTTCAAACATAATAAGATACATGAAGCATTTTTAAGGATTGATGAAAACTGCCATGGGTGGCAACAGAGATGGCTGCAATGGTGGAAGACAAAGTGGTAAATTGAACAATTTTACATGGAATAAGAAGATTACAAAATAAGTGAAGGATGGGCAGCATGAGAAGGCAATGTAACTTTTCCAACAAATGCAATTGGAATTCACTTTGTTCAGGTGAATAACGCATGTGCTAGTTTAGGAACACTTAAAGATGGCATGCATGTTCATGAAGAGATATCATTCACAGTAGTTGCAAGTTTGATGTCTTTGTGGGGAGTAGCTTGGTTGACATGTATGCAAAATGTGGGAGCATGGAGGATGCTTGGAAAGTGTTCAACAAGATTCCATCTTGAAATGTGATTTGGACTGCTGGATGATATTTGGACATGCAAAATACTAGCAAGAACGGGAGATATTTCAACAAATGTAACAGGAAGATGTGTGGACAGGCTATATTACTTTTGTTGGAGTGCTGATTGCCTGTGCTTGCATCATTGCATTTGAAGAGGGCAAGTGTGTTCATGAATAGATCATTCAAAGTGGTTCAAGTCTGATGTCTTTGTGGGGAATGACTTGGTTGACATGTATGCAAAATGTGGGAGCATGGAGGAGAAGAGTGGAGAATCTGAACGTGTTGATTCTTTCATCATAATTCCAATACATTGAAAAAAATTCTTCAAGTAAAATATGGGTTGGTTGATAAATTTCATTTCCACAATTACAATGATAATACTTCTTTTTGCTATCATCATATTATGCTTGAAGAAGATCTTTTGGCATCCATCTTTTTACAAGTCCATTGATGTCAATTATCTCACATACATCCTAATCATTCATACAAATAAACTATTAGTTTGCTAATAATCAATAAATTCTAATGAGAATCAATAAGCACACACAAATTGGAATCCATTTCCTAGCATTTGTTAATAGAGAAACATCAATGGTTAGATTACAATTCTTCAAGTTCCACATTGTTGTGTTACCATGAAGTTTTTTCAAATTAATCTTTTATATACCTAATGAAGTGCCTTGAATTTATTAACAAAAGAGTACCAATCATCATCTTTGGTTTGATTTCTTAGTGTCAATAGAAATCCTCCCAATGTCTAGCCTTACTCACAATGCTCTCTTAGTAATCCATTAACATTATCTAATGAAATAGTTAACTTTTTCCAAGAGGAGACAATGTCCTTCCATGTGTAAGTTGTTTTTGTTACTAATACAACACACTTTGCACCCATTGAAGTGAGAAATTTTGGGGGGAAGCTTCATTATAATGAAACTTTAAATGTCACAATTTTAGCTTGCATCATGACATGAGGTTCACACATGCCATGAATTGTTTTTCTTTATTGTGACAAGACCTTAAATGTCACAATTTTAGTTTGCATGGTAACATAAGTTTCACATGTGACATGAGTTTTTTGCACCCATTGAAATGAGGATTTTTTAGGGGCTTTCATTGTGATGGAACCTTAAATGTCATAGTTTTAACATGTATCATGACATGAGTTTCACATGTGAAATGAATTTATTTTTCTTTGCCATTACAAGACCTTAAATGTCATAGTTTTAGTTCGTGTCACAACACAAGTTTCACATGTGACATGGGATTTTTAATTTATTTTTAAATTATTTATCAATATTGATCAATATTTCAATTTGAAATGAGATTGAATAGCACCTTACTAAATTTGGACTTAAAGACCAAGGGTTTGAGACACACATTATTCATAAAGTTAAAACACAAGCTCGAGCCAATACATAGAATAACAAGAATATTTTTCAAGTTCATATTAATATCATCCATAATGTATTAGCCAAGCTTAAAGGTTTAGTGTTGGTTAACCTAGGTTTAGCCTACATTTACTATTTGTTAGTTTAAATTTAACCTAGGTTTAATAAAGGTTAGCCTAGGTTTAGCCTTGGTTACCTTAAGTTTTGTTTAAATTTAGCTTATTTTAGCCTTGGTTACCCTAAGTTTGATTTAGATTTAACTTACTTTAACCTTGATTACCTTAGGTTTAATTTAGATTTAGCCTAATTTAACCCTTGTTAAACTAAGACTAAATTAGGTTTAGTTGAGGTTTGTTTAGGTTTGCCCTATGTTTAATTGAAATTAACCTAGGTTTGCCTTAAGTTTAATTCATGTTAACCTAGGTTTAACCTTGGTTAGTGTTGATTTAGTCTATGTTTAATTAAATTAATTTAAGTTTAACCAAGGTTAGCTTAGGTTTAATTTTAGTTAGGCTAGGTTTAACCTTGGTTAGATCAGGTTTAATCTTGGTTAAACTGAGTTTAACTTGTTTCAACTAAAGTTTAACCTAGAGGTTTAACAAAGACTAACCAAGGTTTAACCAAGGTTAGCTTGAATTTAACCTAGGTTTAGTTGAAATTAGTCTAAGTTTAACAAAGGTTAGCAGGGTTAACATAGATTAAAATTACGTTGAGCCTAGTTTAATCAAGGTTACCCTAGGTTTAATGAAGGTTAATTTTAATTTAGCCTAAGTTTAATTGAAATTGGCCTAGATTTAACTAAGGTTAACCTAGGTTTAGTTTTAGTTAGGTTGATTTAACCTAATGTAACCTTGGTTGGCCTAGGTTTAACTGGGTTAAACCTTGGTTGATTTAAATTTAACCTTTTAACTAGCCTAGGTTTAGCTTAAATTTAACTTTAATAAACCTAGGTGTAACCTTGATTAACCTATATTTAATATGGGTTTAACCTTGATGAACTTAAATTTGGCCTAGGGTTAGTTTAGGTTTAATTTTACTTAGCTTAGGTCAACTTAGGTTTAGTTTAAATTTAACCAAAATTAGCCTTGGTTAACCTATAATAGCGTAGGTGAACCTAAATTAATTTAAATTAGGTTAAATTAACTGAAAACTAACCTTGGTCAACTTAGGTATTTTAGGTTATCCTAATTAGGCCTATGTTAACATAGAGGTGGGCGTAAGTTATTATAGGTAGCCTAAATTAGCTTATGTTAACATCAATTATCTTAATTAGCCTAGAGGTGGGCCTAAGTTATCTTAAATAACTTAAATTAGCTGATGTTAGCCTTAATTATCTTAGTTAGTCTAAGTTAACATATGTATGTTTAAGTTATTAACTTAAGAGGTTTACATAGGGTAGGTTAGGATAAACCTAGCTTAATTAGAGAACATAAATTTTTCTACTTAAGTTTTTATTAAACTATTGTGGTGGGAATTTTGTTATGAAAAACAATTTGTGGTGCAATGGTTAAGAACTTGACCCTTCAAAGTGTTGGTGAGGAGTTCAAGTCCTCATAATTGTAACCTATTGCAAATGGCTTAGGTTACATAGGTTCCTTGCTTAGGTAGGCCCACTTAGCTTTGGTTTTTAGCCTAGGATTCCTTGGTTAAATTTCCTAAGCTAGGCCACCTAAATTAGGCCTTTTAAATTAAGCCTTGACTACCACACGATATCACAGAATTGGGCCAAAAAATCTTAAAATTTTAACTTCAGGTTGCCACATGGCAATTCATAAGTGGGCAATATTTTTAAAAATTTGGCCTAAGGTTTAATCCTCAGGGGGACATTTAGTGAAAAGTTTGGGATTTACATGTGTCAAACGACCATTCTTAAGGGGGGTATTAAATCATTGTCCAACTTATTTTTTATCATTGTATTATTATCTAATTTTCTAATATATAAATATTAAAGCCACCGTATATTAATTATAATCCATTATTTCAAATTATTACATACCTTATATTATAATTAACTTGATTATTTGAATAAAATGTACCCTATTTTTTAACTAATTAACTTATAACTTTTACCCAACAGTCAATATATTGCACCTTATATTTTTATTCATGTATTTTCTACCTTTTTTTATTAGTGTACCCCCCTACGAGGTTTAATCACATGGAAATTTCATGTGTCAGTGAAAAACTTCACTAATTTTAAATGGAAAGCCATAATAGTATTTTTTAAACATTTTTCACTAATTCATGTCTTCTATTTTGGGGCCTCAATTTTTTCCATTTTAAAAATAATAATTAAATTACCTAATGATCCATGTGATTATCTAAATGACCAAACATGTTTCCACTAAAAATGTCCTAATCAATTTGTCTTTTTTCACTAAAATTAGTTAGGTCCAAAATTAGTGGAAAATGTTTGTTTTCATTACTATCTCACTAAATTTTGATAGTGGAAAAGGACATGATTACTTGTTGTGTAAGCATTTTGATATTTTATTTGTCTAAACCATTTTGCAATAGATTATTACCCAGTGAAAAAATAACTTTGGAAAATCACATACTAGTTTTGTGCTTATAATGTGTAAGATCTTTTATTATATCCATTCTAGTTAACCTTCCATATTAAGTGTGTTTATTAACCTTTGCATGGTATAATATTACAACTACTCATTTTCATACACTTAAGTTCATTTCAAGATCCAATGTATAACCTTCATGATTTATGGCAAATTGCTAGCAGACAACCAACATGAATAGTAGTTGACCAACATGAATAGAAGCCGTGACTTAACAAATTGTGTTGTAATTCCTTTCACCACTATTCGAACTTCTATCTATGTACATATGTAATCTAAGGTTCAAGTTTACAAGGTTGAATTTGATCTACATTATAAAATAATAAAGTTTTTTCCTATCCTTGAACATCTACTGCCAAGTTTATTCTTGTAAAACAAATTTGCATTCTTGCTTGTAGTCTTGTATCTAGTTATTCAAAACATTGCCTAATATTAATTATCTTTTTAATTTCATTAAAATACTTCATGTGTTCTTAGGTATCTTCTTTTGGATCAAACACAACACAAGAAGGAACAAGCTTCACATTCTTCAAAATAATCATGTGGGAACATTGTAAATGGGTAGCACCAAATTAACAATTGTAGTAGCAAGAACACATGTTAGCTAAATATGTGTTCCCAAAACAATTCAAATCAATTGAAGTCTTTATTAATATAATGATATTATTTTGTGCAAGATTATGTACCACAACATACATTTAGCAAGGAAGACAATGTATCCTTCATGTTGCTTCTCTTCCATTTTGGTCATTGACTCAAGTAGCCTTTTGAGTAAAAAAAACCTTGAGTTGTAAGAAGTTGGTGGACTACAAGCTATACCTATTATGGCCTAATCACCACATTCATTGCCCATTAGCATTGATAGGAGTATCAAAAAATGACAAACTAGAGTAGCCTATCAACTATTGTTGTTTCTATCAATGAATCAAGTTGATGAGCATTATCAAATTAAGAACATTTGACATAAACTATGGTCATTGTTATATCACCACCACCCATTATCCTCTACTCATTTCATAATGATTATTATGGTAAAAGAACCACCACTACATTCAAGTAATGAATGGGAACATATTCATCCATGGTGCACCACATTGCAAGATTTAAAAAGAAATTACCTTGTTTTATGCATGTTTGTTTTCAAAATCAATATTTCAAGAACATGTGGTGGAAGTTTTTAGATGGTGAAGTTCCAATTCAAGTTGCAACTTTTGAGTTTCAGTTTCAGCCTTGCACATTGTCATTATTCCCATTTCAATGTCAAGTATTATGCAAGGAATTTTCTTATTTTGTATTTCAAATCACTTTTGTTGCCAATTTAAGCCTTTAATTCCAATTTCTTTTCACTCACAATTTGATTTTGTTCTTCAATTTTGATGAATGTATCAACAAAAGCCTTAGGTTTCTTCTCTCCTCACTTGGGGTTCTCTTCATCACATTTTTTTTTTTTCATTTCAAAATGTCCTTCATTTTGTAATGTACCACATTTACTTCTTGTTAGAGTTGGTCATATTTATGGACCCCATTTTTATTTTATTATTTTTTATTATAATAAGGGTTGAAGGTGAAGTATTTGCATGTGTAAGAATATGGTTGGGATCAACTCATTCATCACCACCATGATCATAATTTTTTGGACTTCTTCAAAATTATCTTTAACATCAAGAAGTTCATGTTGCTCATGTGCCATACCACCTACATTTTGGAAATTTTCCCTAGAAATCAACTTTTTTGGTGTGTAATCACCCAAGAAAGGAGGATTGGGTGTCATTTTATTGCACATGAAAAGATCAATTTTGTCTTGAAATGGACAAATTATTGCAAATAAAAATTATGGGTAAATGCAAGCTATAGTATTTACTTTTGTGACGAAACAATGTTTTTTCCTTGGGTACCCTTTATTCAAATGCTTGTGGTGATTAATATATCCTTAGATCTATTAATTGAAACTTGGGTCTAAAATAACTTCATTATGAAAAGAAATATGTGGTTATTTATTGATAAAAAACTCATTTGTTAGTAGTAATGAACTTTTGAAGTTGAAAAATATGGATTGGTTGTCTAATTGGAACATCACAAAATGGAAAAACTTATATTAATTCACATTCCAAATTTGTTATTGGGATTCAATATATAATGTAATACAAGATGATAAACTCATATGAAGAATCTTTTCTTTGAAAACCTTAACCGTTTAATAGTTAGAAACTTTCAAATGATTAAAATTTGACCATATTTTCATAAGTCCATATGAATTGCAATTTTTGTTTCTTTTTCAAAAAAATTGTCCCAAAAGCATATTTTTTGAAAGTTTTAGATGGGGCATTATTCCTTTGGACTTTATGGGTTTTTTTAGGACTTCCAAATCAAAAAATGACATCAACTACATTAAATACCAGTTTTCACATACATTTGGGAAGTTTTATAGGTGATTGAACATGTATTATTCACATATTAGAATACTAATATTTTTTAAAGTAACAACCATGTCCATTTGAATCATTTAAAATAATGTTGTATGGATTCATAAGGAGTGTATTTTCTATTACTTTTGAGCCATTGAACCTTACATTCACCCTTATGCCCATTTCCTTGCCATTTCTTTGAAGCCCTTTACATGTGTTTTGAAGAAAATTTGTTGTTTTCTTATGGGTGTTCTTCAAATGTTTGATTTTGTTCATAATTTGTGGGTTATTTTTCATAGTCCCTTGTGGTGCAAGAAATTCATAAATGACCGTGCAAATGCACACCTTGGACTGCCCATATGTTGTAATGGAACCAATTGTTTTTTTTTTTTTTGGATTTCTAAATTCAACATTACAATTTCTTGAATGTTTTATTTACTCCAAAAGCTTGTCAAGTGCATGGTCATCCCATTTTTCATATTCCCTTGATTGTGATTTCATGTCTTCATGCTTCATCAAATCATGCAAAGAAAGAATGGCAACTTGTGTTTTACTTTTATTTTTAACAATTGATGATATTATTCTTACAAATGTGTAGAAATAAACTTCCCTCTTGTAGGTTATCCAATCAAGGGCATCAAGATCATACAAATTATTCAAACCACTGTCAAATTTGAGTTTACAAGACACAAATTTCACAATTTTGTAAATAAAAATCACACAAGAAATATAACCATGGCAATTCAATCGTTGCTTGTAGACACTTGACACCCTATTGCCAATTATTAAAGTTGTTATGTGTTATAGTTAGTAGAAAACCAATGTAGTGAACAAATCTTCATTTTCGTTCATGTGATTAGTTAAAATTCAAGGCTTCTTTTACTTTATTGAGATGAAATGAAATGTAGGATTGTAAAGAGATTAGATTAATTATCTCAAAACTCTACTCCATGAGTAGAGCTTTTAGATAACCAATGAACTTTTCAAAGATTACATAGGGTGCCACCATGTGTCCCTTTCATTTCACCGATCAATTAAATCACCAATCTATCTTCATATGTTTTGGCAACATTGAAACCCACCACTATTGGCTTTTGCTTGCAAGGGAAAAACAAAGACTACATAGCAACATAGTTTTTATTTGTTCCTACATTTTGAGCCTCATTAGGTGGTATTTAATGGGGGGTTTTTTCTTTTCAAAAATTGCCAAATTTCTCCAAAAATATATACGTTGGCCACATGTATGCTTTGATTTCAAGGAAAAAATCTAGCAATTTTCACTTAACAACATCTATATATGTTCAAGCATTTTTTAAACGTATACCAATACTCAATTGTTTTGTCTTGATAGCCAAGGAACAACATCAACAACCATTAGGGAAAAACCAAGGTTTTGTAACTAACCTTGCAATTGGATTTTTAACTTGCAACAAACACTTGCAACTAGCCCTATTTTCCAATGGAAAATCCAATAGACAAGTTGCATTGGTTTTAAGGACATGACATGGCATAATAGGCAATGCCATGTGGATTCTAGCAAAACTGAAACTTTGCAACTTGGTCACAACTAAATGTCCAAGCTAGAAGTTGTGGTGCCATGTTGAATTGGTGAAAAAGGTTGAGTCTATGCCAACATGGCACTTACATGGATCATGTACCATATTAGATTGGTGGGAAAAAAATGAGCCCATTATGTTGTGGCACTTATGTGATAATTGTTATCGACATTATGGATGAAATATCAGGATTGTAAAACAACTAGGTTATAACATCTAAAAACATTCATGATACTAACCTGCAACTATTTGTCATAAAAAATGGACTACTATGCAATTAAGAAAATCCTAAGTATTGTAAATAAAACTATTAATTTGGAATAGATTGAAAAACTTTTTGACAATGGAAATTTTGACAACAATATTATTTTGCAACTTATAATGCATGTTGAATGCAACTTATGTAAAGTTATATAAATGATATTCTTTCATAATATTGTACGTATCACAATGTCATGATATTGTTCACCATCATGTACAATAGACCTTACATGCACACATCCTTTACCACAATAATAAATTCATTTTTAGTTATGCCTTACCTTTTTGTTATAACTTGAGAGAAGAAAGGGATGTTGGGGGGGGGGGGGGGGGGGGGGGGGGGGTGTAACATATTTTCATTTTTGTAATAGAAAACTCATAACCATGTTCGTAAAAATGTATGTATAATTTTTTCAATATTACTTTTTAGTACTAGTATTATGACAATATATATCCGTGCAAATCAATTCTCTAAACCAATCAAATTTTGGAATTCAATATATGAAGAATTTTTTTTTATTGCCACATAAGTATGATTGGCTCCTTGTTTACATTAACAATATGTTCTAAAGATAAAATCAAATGTTGAGATATAGATGTTCAAAATGAAGGCACATGAACAAACGAATAAAATGGTTCATCCAACAAAACTTGGATTGAAAACATTTAAGAAAATAAAACATGTGGACTATGATCAAAATAATCCTTTAAATGAAAGTTATATTTGCAATAGATTAGTGAAGAATTGTTATTGTTAGATGGGACCATGAATTGCCAAGGACAATGTTCATGTGAGGATTGTTGAGGATTTGAATGTACACATAATTATTTGCATGATTCAACCATTCTCAATTTTCGCATCCACATCCTTCATACGCTTTCCACCATAAATGTGACAAACAAAATATATTAGGACATGTGCAATAGTATTTCTCTAAAAATCTCATTTTCGAACCACTTGCCAAAACTCAAAAAATTAAGTGTAGACTAATGATGGTTTTCACTCAAATGTGTGTACTTCAATATGGTATATTACTTATTAAAATTGAAGGACAATGCAAATGTAATTATGTAGAAAAAAATTCATAAGCTTTTTTTTGGTAATATAACATGTTTGTGGTCAATGGCTTGTGGGACCATTCAATGAAATGCACATTAAAATTTACAAGAAAAGTATAAGAAAAGGGTGGCCTCATTGTTCATTCAAACATGATGCAAATGATTTTGAAATATGCATCCATCTATAATCATGAATTGCCCTAAACTTAAGTCCTTTTTTTCATTGAACCATGATTGTAATACTTTAATTATGTACATAAGATTATGAATACATGACAATAGTTTTGCTCTACTTGATTGTGCATCAAACCAAAAACATCAACACCTTTCATTGATTGTTCTAACTATATATTAATGAACATGAAAAATTTAAGGCACAATCACAAGACAATTGCATGGAACCCCATAATATGTAGATCCCAAGTTGGGTATGGATTCAATTACATTTCAGAGAATTGGAATACTATTTCATGTAAATCATTAAGAAGAAGAAAAAGTTTATGTATCCAAGATGTCTTATTTTCTCTGTGCATCTTCAAGGAGATTTTGATTTGTTGTTCAATGACTATTACCTATTATGCTTGCCACCAAGTTTCCAATGTGTTGAATAAAATAATTCCATTGAATGAACCTTTGTGCTCAACATTTTCATAAATATGATCTATCAAATCCCTCTTGCAAATAACATGTAAAAAATTTGTATGTAACTAGTTGTGATTAATAATTCTAGCTAGAAAATATGTGAAGTTGCAAAACAACTTTTGAAAAGTAGATAATTGCCAACATATCATGCACAATGTTCATTTAATTAGTCTAAGGTTGAAGATATATTGGTTTCCATAGCTAAATTGTTGTAATTCAATGGATGAGACATAAATGATTAATTAGATCATCCATTGTATGAAATTTTATGCAATTTGTATATAAACATTCCATTGTTGGTCAACATACAAAAACCATAAAACCATTGAAGTAGAAAGGAAAAAAAGGATTACAATTCAAAATCATTTTAATTTAATGTTATGCCTTCTGATTTTGAGTAAATTCAATTTTATTGCATGTTTTCAAATAAATACAATTTTTATGGTGTATTTTATCATTATGGTAGGATTCCTTTGCTCTATATAATATTTTGATTTTTTAATATATGCACATTATATAGTTTGTTTTTCTCCACTTATAAAGCTTAAAGAAACTATTATATGTTATGCAAAATAAAACTTGATTGCTCAAAATGGAAAATTGACCTAATTTTCAATTTACCAAATCTACTTATTAGATGATGAATTACTTAGCCACATTGTAAACATGAAGGGGAAGTCGAGCAATGCCAATTGCTTGTAACAGAATAGCTTTTGAAGCAGTCGCACCAAACACCTCACCCATGTTAATTTTTTGAGGATTTTCTCCTATTGGTAATTCCCAAGTGAAGCCATGAAGAAGTCGAGCCAATGCCAATTGAAATATCGTCAAACCCAAAGGCAAACCTACACACATTCTTCGACCATAACCAAATGGCAATAATTGGAAATTTTTGCCCTTCACATCAATCCTACTTTCAACAAACCTTTCGGGATTGAAATCCCAAGGACTTTCATATGCAGATGGATGTCGATGAATAGCCCATGCATTGATAATGATGCGTGTCTTTGCAGGTATGTGGTAACCCCCCACTTCACAATCTTGCATGCTTTCATGTGGTAACAACAAAGGGAGTGGAGGATGAAGGCGAAAAGTTTCTTTCACAATAGCTTGAAGGTATTTCAGTTGAGGTATGTCATCTTCATCTATTACATGTTCACGTCCCACCACATGGTCCAATTCATATTGGAGCTTCTCCATGATTTTGGGGTGTTTCAAAAGTTCCACAAGAGCCCATTCTATGACAGCTTGGGAAGTTTCAACACCTGCAATCAATACATCCTAACCAAAACAAGATGGCCATTTTAGCATCATCAACAAGTTGTGGAATGGCATGAAAACTTGCTTCTCCTACATGCAAAACTCTTGAACCAAAATGATGTATGATTTGTGATCTATCCAAATATGAAAATAAATTTTCATGTGTTAATATGCACAAACATTTCCTAAAAAGAATTGAAATTGTAATGTACATGAGGTAGAATAAACATTACAAGGAGGATGGCCTTGATCTTGTTGTAGTCAAGTCTATCACCAAAATCCTCTGTTGGAGGAAGAGACAACAACATATCAACAAAGTCTTTTGATTCATCCACTTGTCGCTCATTTAGATGATCATGGATTATCTTGTCAAAAAATTGATCAATTTCCATAGAAATTTGTTTTGCTTGAGGTATAAGGCCTTAGAAATCAAATGGTTTCAAATATGGAATGTAATCACTAATGTTGAAAATACCCGCCATATGCGTAAATTTGGTGATGAGGTTCTTGAACTCTTCACATTTTTTGTTGTAAAAATCGTCTTCAATGAAGTACCTTTTGCTAAAAAATGTTTGTGTGATGATATTCAAGTTGGTTTTGTGTAATAATGCTTGCACATTGATTGGTTTTGCATCCTACAAATTATTCAACATCACAATGAAGTTATGTTGGGTTTTTCAAGTTTCAAAAGGTTTTCACTTTCCCTTGTTGTGTATATTCAAATTAATAAACAATGTGTTAGGTTTACTTGTGTTCTTTAACATTCACAAAGTTTTATGAACTCTTTCAAATTGTGCCACAAACTTGAAATGCAATGAAAATATAAAGTCATGAACTCAAACCTTGCAATGTTCAAAAATTTCATGCATTGCACAAGAAAATTCTTCATTTCGAATTTTCTTGGCAGCTTGTAACCTTTGTGTATTGAAGAATTCTAATGCAATAACTTTCGCATTTGGCGCCAATCATCCCCATAAGATGCCCATGCAACATCCTTCCGACCATAAGTGAACATATCAAGAATCACACTTTTAGGTCGTGTAGCAAACAATGGATCATGTATTTGTAAAACCTCTTTCGCTCGATTTGGGGATGAAATCACCACTGTGGAAATCGACCCAAGCTTGAGCTCCATCACATCAACATACTTTTGTGAAAGTTTGTAAAGGGATAAATGTGGGAATTTATCAATAAGTGGAAGATTACCCAACACTGGCCATATGGGGAAAAGGCACGGTGCCCTTTTTAGTCTGGTGTGACGAAGAAAATTCTTGAAAATGAAATCCAAGATGACCAAGGTTGCAATTGCCACAAGTACAACCATGAACCCATGAATGGGTGTAATTAATTTGGCCCATATAAAAACAATATTTGCCATGTGTCACAAGGGTTGTTTTATGTCTCAAATGTTTTGGAAAACTACAAGCTATACACAAAGAAAATGAAAACCCTTTGTTGGGTGCAAACAAAAACTATGTGTGCAAGTTTTTGCTTCTCAAGTGGTTTATAGAACTACAAACCTTACACAATGGAAATGGAAACCCTTTTTTTATGGAAGTTTATAAAATATACATTTCTCTGAATTGCATCATGAAACGAATATATGTACAACCTAATGCTTAAGACTCATGGACACCTTTCAAGTGGTTGTGGGCTATTTTATTTGTCATGAGGCCGTGCTACTTATTATTTATTGTAGGCAACCTATTACAAAGGGCATAATTCAGCTAACAAATTGTTAAAAAAAAGGGGACAAATAGGCATTGGGTACATTCAAGATTGGGTTGACTTTTTATGAACAACTTTTGGCACATGCAAAAAGTCCTAAAACTTTATCTTTAGGACTTTTGAAATTAAACTTCTCATTTAGAAAGTTGGATATTTTGCAATTTCTTTTCAGTATGGGCTTTAGCTTTATTATGTCAAGTTGTTTGCACCCCTCAAAACCATAAAATGACCAAATTTAGTAGTCCTTAACCTTGTGGCCAATATTCTTTTAAAAAGCTTTGACCTTTTGGAATCCTTTGTTGTACATATTGATCCATATATCCTTATAGTACGTTACATAGGTAAATATGGCCTTCATACACTATATGAAACCAAAAAATCAAGAATCCATTTCCTTGTTTGTTTTTCATGTACTTAAAGTCAATTTTTTGTCATGTCACATTCTTGAACTTCTATACTTTAGGAAATAATTGGATGTCATTACTTAGTTAAATAATTTATTTTCTTATATCATTCATTTCATTTAAATGTATTGGTCAAGAAACACATTAAATTTGGTACAAATAGGCAAAATTTTGAGTCATTGTGATACTCGGAAATTATATATATCTAGGATTTTTTCATATGTGTTAATCCTTTTGTAAAACCCAATGATGAATGCACCCCATTACAAAACCTTGAAAATAATAATAATAATAAAATCAACTTCATTATGGTGGTAAAAAATTGTCCAACTTGGGATAAGAGGTCCTAGCCCAAAGTCCTACAAAGACTATTTCAATCGTGCCTTGGTTTCTATCATGGTAATCCAAGATCATGATTATTTTCCTTGCTATCATATTTCATCAATTATCATTTAGTTTCTTCCATGTTTTTTTTTTGAAAAGAAGACTTTCAAATCTAGCATGGTTACCTTGAAGGGGTTCGATGCATGTGACCTTCAAGTTTGGACATTAAGATCTTTTTTTCAGTTTTATGTCATGGATATGAAACTCCAAAGGATGAAGACAATCCTATTGTGATAAATGTGGGCATATTACTTAGTAAAAAATCTGTGAATTAATATAGTAGAGCTTGTGCAGGTAATAATTCGATTTGGTGTAAATTTCCACCAACATTTAGTACATCCAGAGGATATTGAGAAAAGAATCAATAGATAAGGTCACATATTGAGCACAGCTCCAGATGCTCTTATATGGCATGAACACACTAATTTGGGTGAAGTACAAGCTTTGAAAAGCATGTAATCTGAGTTTGGATGTGCAGATAGGGATCCAATATGGTGCTCTTCTAAAGGGTCAGTAAATTAATTTTTGCTTTTGATTGGTTGGTCATAGTTATTTTGCCATTCTTAAAAGATATTTTAATTTGTATTATCCAATATTTCATATTTATGAGTGGGGATGGGGAACACTCTATGATTGAATATGATAAAGAGTTGAAGAGGTTCAACAAGGGGGTTTGGGTGCAGACTATCTTATCCTTTAATCCTCTACTCCCCTAATTTGTGACCTTTGATTCATTTTTAAAAATTTAGATATCCATCATTTGGGGTGAAGTTTGTTGAGAGTGGGAGCCACTTAAAGATTGTGAACACATGATGTTGATTTTGTACCTGACCATTTGTGATCATCATGATTCTCCTGCATTTGGAGCATGCTCTTTGTACCACTTTGGGGATCCATTTGGGTGGGAATGACATTTCCGGCCGCAATATCAATGGCACATGTGAAGGATGCCTTATGGATGGGTGGCCCTTGAAAGAAGACCTTGGCCAAAAAAGAAGACTTCCTATTCAGGAACCTTTTTAGCTTTTCCTTAGGTTGGAGGGGCAGGCTGGCTGGTTCCACATTTTGTACTGCCAGTTCCAATCGTCATATAAATCAATGGTGGGGGAACGCCCCTGTGATGTGAGTTAACCATGAGGAACACAGGTTATGTATAGGGTAAGGCGCTGCTATCAGGGAATTATTGTGTGAGCATCGGAGGGTGGCGGAGCCTTAGGTCCACGCAGTAATTACTTTACCCTGCATAACAACTGAGGTAATCGATGTTTTTTAATTAAAAAAAATTCCCTTCCAAAGGTCTTATTGGCTTACATCCTGGGCCTTAGGGATGTTACAATCTCACACTCTCCGCTCTATGGCTCTTTTTGTAAGCCTGATTACTAAATGTAATCTGCCCTATAAATACATTAAGAATTCTCTCCGAGGTTGTTATACAAACTGGTAGAATTGGTAGAATCTAGAAACCATTCCCACCTGAGGAGTGACGATTGCTCTACTGGGCTTGACACAGGCCCTACGTTAGTAGGTAAAGCATCACCGAGTTTTTATCTTTGTATTTTGGATACCCTTGGCGGCCCTAAGATTGCCAATTTAGGTGCCAGTCATCAGGGTAACTTCCATCTCTCAGAAGTTACCCATCACCATGTGAGGATAACTTCTGACTAGTGGAAGTTGGCCGCCAGCCTGTTCATCTTTTTAAAAATATTTTTTATGTTGAAAAAAAGTTTGCCCAACTTTAGGTACAGGAAAGTTCTGGATATAGGGCCTTCTGGATTTTCTACCCCTACCCTTAGCCTACAAGCCTCAAGATGACACCTCAGATCCAGAAGGCACTATATTCGGCACCAGGGTTTTTTTTTGTGAGGATTTTTGTGATGTAGCCAAGGTGGCGACCATCCAGAAACTAATTTAGCCAATTCTGGCTACATGCCAGATAAGAAAATAGAAAAAAACCAGGATCCTTCTATATTCTTGACTACCTACTGGAACTTATTGTAAAAATCTGGCGATTTGAATTTTTTTCTTTTCGAAATTTGAACCATTTTTCCCATGAAAAATCCTTTGTATTGGTCAAAATCACATTTTTCAGGTCGTGAAAATTCGTCAAAAAAAAAAAACACTGTTGGGCACCTTCCCTTACACAGAAGTTACCACGCACATAAACTTCCAGTGAAGTAGATTTGGTCTACAGAACCTGTCGTTTCTCACTAAGTACCTACGATCCACCACTCTTGGGAGCCAGCACTGGGTGCTGGTTAGGGCTCCTAGTTCTAGTACTAGTGTTCGGCTCGATTAGGCAAAGATTGCAGAGTAACATTCTCCCAGAGTACCTTCCAAATCATGTAAGGTACTGTATTGCTGTTGTACACCCTGATGGGTGTCTTCTGTGATTTGGAAGGTACTTCTTTCCATGTTGTCTTTTTGAATCAATTTCTTTTCTTCTGCTCTTTTTTTCCCCTCTTGAGTGTAGAAGAAAAGAAATTTCTCAAAAGGTGAAATCTAAGGGAGCACATTTGTTTCTATTTTATCACAGGGGTGCTTCTGTTTGGGGGCATGCTCAATGTTCCCAAAAAATTGTTGATGGGCCAATCAATATGGCTCTTTTATAATAATAAAAAGTTGTGGGTGCACCCATGATGTGAGAGCATAATGTGTCGTCATCTTTTGGGGATTTTTTTCCCCAATAACAGGGTCCAGAACAGAAATGCTTTCTCATCCAAAGATGTTAATTTAACAATAGGTTTGTATTGAATTAAAGTCATTCGATGAGCAAGCTCTTGTGTTCTGAACTCTATTATTGGACAAACAACTCCTCAAAAGATGACATCACATGATGCTGTGACATCGTGGGTGCCCCCAACATCATTGGATGAGCAAGCATTTTTGTACTGGACCCTGTTATTGGGCAAAAAAATCCCCAAAAGATGACATCACATGATGCTGTGACATCGTGGGTGCACTCTGTTGGGGGCATCTCAATGTTCCCAAAAAATTGCTGATAGGCCAATCCATATGGCTCTTTTATAATAATAAAAAGTTGTGGGTGCACCCATGATGTGACAGCATAATGTGTCGTCATCTTTTGGGGATTTTTTTCCCAATAACAGGGTACAGAAATGCTTGCTCATCTATGACGTGGGCTTCATACAAGTACAAGAAAACCAAAGTGCAAACCAGTCTGTTCATGGCCAGAAAAAATTTGGAAGGGATCCGAGACTATCAGCAACATCCATGGCGGCACCACTGCATGGGACTCCGATGATCGTCGGTGCACACAATAGCCTAGCAGTTTGCATGCGTCACAGGAACCTGCCACAAACTCTGGAGTTGCCCAACTCCTCGTCACACACTTTTCGCTCAAAAGCGTCTAGCAGATTTAACTCCATGAGAGCTTCCAGTTCAAGTGCAGATTCTTCTGTAAATTTGGCGAAAAGTAACCTTCATGCTCACAGCTTGCAGGTACAGAACTCAATTCCTTTTGAACTCGAAACCATGTCACCATTCCAAAAGCAAACACAAGATTTTGTTTAAGACTACGTTATTGCACAACAAATATTCTTTTTTCGTTTCAGGATCTTTATCATAAATTCTTCATGCAACGCCAGGAAGAAGGTGACATTAATATTCACCAGGTGTTTATATAGGAAAATGTTAAATCGGCCTAAGATTGTAAATCCGGTCAGTACAAAAGTACTCCTACAATTTTTTCTCCCAGTTTGCCATTTGCCCCACATATTTTCAAAATCAGTGATACCTGGGCACACTTTGCACTCATAACCTTCCATGTTATATGAATGCTCCAAAGGGCACATAACATGGCCTGTGACATGTTACGTACCCCTAATAATCGTAACATGTTCAAAACATGCATAACATTGACCCAAAACATGTTTAGATAACACAAGGTAAAAACAAATGGGGCAAAGAGTAGACTGAAGGAAAAAAATCGCAGTAGTACTTTTTGTACTGACTGCATTTTTAATCTAAGGCCGATTTCACATCTTCCGTTTATACATGTTTATTACAACTCCACTTAATTATTTGGACCTTGGTTCCCAACCGTTTCCTTTGCAGTCCTTAGCCAAGTGATTAGGCAGCCGTATTGGATGATTGGGTTGCCATTGAGGATTAACACTTTTAAACTCATTTCAACTTGCTTGATAAGCTTATTGTACATCACTGACCCAAGTTTCAAAACAAATTTTTTTGTCATACAGGCAATCCATGATACTCATATGGTCAACATCTCTAAAAGGTAATATGGTATTTCGATTTTTGAATTGTTCTTTTCTATAGGTTACAATCTAACAAAAGAATTATCAAAATTGTTCTCCATCCATAGATTTTGAACTTGTTGTGTTATGATCTTCAATATTTACATCCTTGGCCTACAAATACTCATCAATCTATTCAATTTCCCCGATCTTGCAACAGACTTGGGGTTGCACGCACACAAACCGACCACAATTTGAAGGAGGTGCAGCAACGACAACAAATCGCTTTGGACTTTGTTGTTCCTGATTTCATCTCCCCTTTTCCTTTCATGATGAATCCAGGTGTAGAAGAAGCTAATAAAGCAGCCTGTAAATGGGCGGTCCACCATTGTGAATCTATCATGAGTCCTGAAAAGTTCCAAGCTTTAGTTTATGAGACGGAAGTTCATGACATGGCTGGAGGTGCCTATCCTGATGCCCCAATTTCTCATCTAGAGTTTGCAATAGAATTTATGACATGGGTTTACATTTTGGATGATATAACCCATCCACAAAAATGCTCCTTGGAGCAGTTGGTTCAAATGCATATTGATATCCAAGCTGTAATAGTGTCAGCCTTTCCACAAGACAACAATCTACGAGATAATTTAACAAAACATGTCAACAATGAGCTTGGGCGTTTTGAATTCGCTGATGATTTCGTTGAGAAAGTAGTTGCCCAGGCTACTATGAAACATCTTCTTGGAGCCGGTATGCAAACCCTTGCTACTTATTCATATAATATATTTGCAAGCTCATAGAAAACAAAGATTCTTTTTCTTTACAGAACTTGAAAATGAACACAAATAAGAGTTTCTTTAGAGGATGGTTGGGCACATTCTAAAAGCATATTGGGAGTGTTAAAAAATAAGTACTATGGAAAAAACGAGAGAAAAAATGAACAACAAGAGATCAATCAAACTTGTATCAATTAGTAAGTGCAAGTGACCATCCAAGCAAAGTATGGGTTTCTCAATGGTATGAATGCTAAGGTGTGTTGGAACTATTTGCAGAGTATGATGAACACATATCTCCAATTGCATTAGCATTGGAGGACTTGTGGATAAGGGCAATCTCAGTAATGCCAAAAGAATGGAACCTTCGGTTTGGAAAAGTATTGCAACGTAGTGCGTTCGCCCATTTTTCGGAAGTGCAGGATCTGCACCACAACATTTGTCCTTCAGTTTCCACGTACATCCTAGCAAGGAAAAAAACTGGATTTGTGCTCCCTTGTCTTGTATGTACCCAAGGTTCTTGGACATTTTTGTAATTTTTTAACTACAATCAATTATGACTTTGGTTTGAATGGATATAGTGTACATGGTCAATGCTTAGAGTGTGTCAACTCATTAAGTTTGTTTATAAAGTTTAGTTAATGATGCCCACAAAGAAAACCTTAATAATAACAATTAATTGAAAAAACCTTTTGACATAAAATCAAATGTTGAAAACTTCCAACTAATTATGATCTACATCTTAGAAAGGACCAAAAATGGATTTGTGCTCACTTGTGTTATATTTAGGCAAGATTCTCCAATGCTTTTGTATTTGTAATTGAAATTGATTACAACTTTGTTTTTGTTAGAGTTTGATTATGATATGATGTACATGAACAATGCCTAGAATGTGTGAAATCATTGAATTGGTTCAACAAGTTTGGTTGATGCCCCTATGAGAAAACACATTCATAACAAAAACTAAAGACAAAACAATTCAATTGAAATAACCTTTTCACATAGAGTCAAATGTGGAACATTTCTAGCTGATCACTATCAAAATTTCTAATTTCATTAGGAATTGAATAATTGGTTGGATTTTGATGGCAGGTTCTTCACGAGCTTTTCCGCGGTGTATTTCTCCCAAACTCGATATTTCATAGCCCACCCATGAAACATTTCAATGACGCTACGAACGATGTACTTTGCTGGAACAATGATATTTGGTCATTTCCAAAGGTGATTATTATGCTCACCAACTTGTTCAATGTAGTTAATATCCTCATTGTCAATAATAGTCACATGTAGAAAATCATTGCCCAAAATGGTTCAATTTGAAGAATGTCTTTAAATATTATTTATTATAACTTGAGACCATGTTAATAACAATATATGGCCCAAGGTATTTACAAAACTTAAAGACCATATTAAGTTACAACTAAAATTTCTCAAATAATTTCATAAGTAACAAGGAGTTCATACCCCTATGACAAGCTTATTATACCAAATATGGTTGAAATAAGGAAATGTTAGGAAAAAAAATTTCATAATTCACAATATATAACACTTGGTGAACATTCTTCAAAATGTGGGAACAAATGAAATCTACATTTTTTTATAATATATATTTTATAAACATAGCCAATACAATCTTGAGTTCCAAATGTAGTCCAAGGTCCTAGACATCTTTAATTTCTTAACATTTTAGTACTAATTAATGTGAAAAATAATTCAATCCACAATAGGAATTGGTGGCTGGAGAAGTGGCGAATTTGGTGTTTTTGATCAGCAAAGCAGAAGGGTGTTCCTACAACAAAGCTGCAGAGATTGCGACCGAAATGGTGGTGGATAAGTGCAAAGAAATGCAACTTGCAGCTATAGAATTAAAGGAATATTGCAAAATCCATGAATTAACAACTGCCCATAAAGTTGCAATCGAACATTATATTTCATGTTGCAACAATTGGGTTAGCGGATCACAGGTATATAATTCCCATAGTCCCCGGTTCAAAGTGGTGCATGCATAGATGATGGATGATTACTTGTCCTTAAAAGAATACAAATATAGCAAGTAGTTACATTAATACCATAATACCTTTCTTTGCTTAAGATTTTCACAATAAGGGAAAGTCATGGAGTTAGAATGAAATGAATTCCAAGGAATATCAAGTGTTTTCATACTAGTTTAATTACCAAACATAGATTAAAGATGAAACTGCATTAGATAGTTGAAAATGCAAGTAAGCTTATTCAAGTAAATTATTTATTTGGATTAATTACACTTGTCCAAAGCCTATTCTTTGTGAGTAAATTAAATTGGATATAAATTTTTCCTTGAATGACTTTTGAATTAAGTAGTCCAAGTTGCAAAGAAAATTGAAAAATCACATTTAGGTGCACTTGCCATGGTTAATTATTGTTGTTGTTGTTTTTGGTGACCTTACATATAATCAATTAAAACAAAACATTTCATAATTTTCCTAAACTAAAAATTTCATCTAGTCATTTTTAATGTCATGTGATATGAAAGCATGGTCAAGTAAATTGGTTAGTGTATTTTTGTACATTGAATTATAAGTACCACAAAATGTATCATAAAATTGTTGAACATGTAATTTCATTGAATTAAAATATTTTAAAACTTTATATAGTAATATTTTTAAAACATAATAATTAGTCAAATAGGTTGAAATCAACTTTTTATAGTGTCAATTTTTTAAAAACTAAGTTCAAGTAAATGATTAAAAAAATTAAAAATAGTCTTAAAATATACTATAGACTTTGTGAAAGCATGTAAGTTATAAATATTTTATTATATATTTGGAAATGAATTAAATTTTGGGTGTAAACATGATAAAAGTAATCACAATTGCCTCCTTGGTGACTATTTATTCTTGAAATATTCTAATAAAATTTTATTTTATTTTAAAATTAAATTATTTTTTAATTATTATGTTAATTTATATTTAAAATTTTCCAAAAAAATTCATTTCAAAACTTTTCAAGTCATTTAGTATGTCATTTTATTATGTAAAAACACTAGATACAATGTTTTAGTAGTGTTTTTGCATATTTTGAATTTATTAAATTTATTTCAAATTTATTCACATGTTTCCATAATATATTATAAATGTTGTTATATAAATAAATTCAACAACATTAACACCAAATTAGATTACCACTTTAAAGCATGAAAAACTAAGCAACAATTACAGTTGTTGTGGCCCCTATTAATGTGACTATGTACCTTTTTAACACATTTACATAACTATTTTCAAACATATTTTTATACACTTTTATGTTGTAAGTGTTTTTCAAACTTTAGAGTTACATTCTTATGAAGTCAAATATAGAAGCATACATGGTTTTGTACTACAATATACAACACCATAAAATGTTCTCCATGACTTGACTATGACTATGTTGCTAGTCATGGGACTACATGACTTTGTAGTCAAATAGGACACATTGTTTAAGACACTTAATCGTTAAAATGACTTAATCATAAAACAACGTGCGGCTATGATTTATGTGACTATATAACATGGATGACACTACTTCATCAGAGGATCGAAAGATCTAATCATTGGAAAAAATAAATTGAATTCGAAATATTTATGGGTTCCACCATGCCATGTGGCCATGTGTCACTTGCAATTGCCTTCAAATGCTACCTTGTTGTATTTTGGATGAAATTTAAATCCCCTATAAAATTTTTTTTATGGCTTATCTAATGAAAAGACATGGAATGTGTGAAAGCCCTTTGACTTGCCACATGTCCTATTCAGATTTGCATGATCTTTAGGTTTGAAAACTATGATGACATGATGACATGTGGTGAAAATTAAGTTATCCATATTTTGACACATGGCACCACTTAGAACATGTGGTGGTGTGATTCAATGATATGTTGCCATGTGGCACAAGGGACACTTTCACATCACGGGTAAAAGCAAACTACAATGGACTTTTATGGACATAACAATGGTAATTTTAATATGGGTGAGACATAAATATTGAGCAGAACTCATTGGCATTTGATGCATTTACAAAAATGACTTCATAATAGAAAATCACCTTGTAATCCTTTCAAATATAAAAACTCACATTAAAAAAATTATACTCATCCCAAAATGAACTTTGCAATAGAGGCAACATCAAATGTAATAGTCCATAAACATGATGGATATGGACTTTTTGCTACTAAAGGAATTAAAAAGCATGCCCACAACTTTGGGAATCCTTCCAATATACACCCATTATACTTAGGATGAAAAGATCCAATAGAAATAGGTCTTCTTTCTTTTTTAGGAATGTAAATGGATTTGTTAAGCATCACAAAAATTTGCAAAGTCCATATGCACATGAAAATGGATATTTTTTGCTACTTGTCTTCACAAAAGATGCTTAATAATATGAATAGCAAAGGCTTGGAAGGTCAAAAATGAAAAAAATGAGTTTTGAAAAAAAATGTTGGGAGATGTTGTGACTCAATGACGTCATCTACAACATCAACAAAATAGGGTTAGGGTTGCGTGGTAAGATCACTATCACAACTTTTGGAGAATGCGCACAACATTCCTCACTTTGAATGCAACAACTTTGGTGATGCACTATGTTCTTTCCACTCACCACTTAGATGCAAAGTGGGTTTTATGTATTTTGTAGATCTATGACTTAAAACAAGTGGGGCTATGGAGGGTGCCAAGTTGTTCCTAACATGTCCATTGAAAGCTAGATCTTTTGGAAAATGCACATTACATTCCTTGCTTGCATTTGTTTGAACTCAACAACCATTGCTATGTTTTCTACACTTATTAATGTAGCTGTAGGGTGGGAACATTCTAATATTTTGTAGAGATGACAAGCATTCTAATCTTTGCATGGCACTGGAAGGTGCCAAGCACTTGTTGACCTCTGCATTAAGAGTTGTAAGATCTTACAATATTGGAAACAACTTGCTTGACTAAAAATGAACGTGGTAATGGAAAGGAATGTGACATTGTTTCATTTGCCTTCTTTTGGGTGTTTTTCTAGGTGAGAGTTTTGACTTAAGTTATGTAGATCAAACATGATTTTTTTTTGTATATTTGTGATTATTGTGTTGGGTGCAAGGAGGTATAAAAGACATTAAGTTTACATAATTTAATAGGGTAATCAAATTTTTTTTTTAAAACTACAAAATATAGTGACGCTTCTAGGGTCTAGGGTCTAGGGTTTAGTAGGCTTCTTCCTCTTCAACTTTCTATTCTATGTATTATTGTCCTTCAACTTTATTAGCTTTGATTGGACATCTTTGATCATTGTTTATCTATCAAGCTTGGAGTCCATTTTTATTTATGGTATGGATATTGTTTGATATCGGTGTCTCTTATGTTTGCCAATTGGTACAAAGGTTTTAAGCATATGCGTATGGTCTACATGGATCATGTAGGTTTCCCTGTTCAAACCTTACTTACTAACTTCTTATATGCTTCACAAGGGAGGTGCAATTCATTTTTTTGGAACAAAGAGACATCATAATAAATGGTTGTAGAAGTTTGAAGATTATATTGTCTAAGGCTATTTTGCTATGACTGAGTTTGGCCATGGCAGTAATGTAAGTGTTTCCGTGCAATTCTTCATGTGCAATGGATGAACAATGTGATGGTTATTCTAATTATTTTTTGTTTAAGAAATCTATAGGTAGAATGGAGCTCTAATGACCTTTCCCATGTCAAGTTTGTGGTATTGAAACTTTAGCAACATATGACCCACAAATAGAGGAATTTGTTATCAATACTCCCTATGAATCTACCTAGAAATATTGGATAAACGGAGCTGCAAAGGTACACAAATCCTTGCATTGCATGTTTAAAGTTATATCAATGACAGATCAATGCATAGGAACCCCAAGTAAATGTACAGATTTATTAGATCTTGCAAAACACAAAAAGGAAAAAGCTAACTATTTTTGCTCATTTTATAGCATGCAATCCATACTATTATCTTCTCTCAGCTATCAATAAGTGGTAGAAATGAGGGCATCCATGTTTTTATTGTCAATTACGTGATGCCAAAGGCTATGTATGCCCTGGTATATGGATAACTAGTTGTGGGCATAAGATTAGATTGAATGGTGTTGACAATGGTTGCATCTATTTAGTCTTCCACAAATGATGGGCAAGCTTGTGGTGATAAATAATTACTTAGTTGCACAACTATATGCCACATAGATTTATACCCTGCACATTAAGATTATTTGTTTACAAACTTCTCTTTGAATCCAATATGCATGAGGAATTTGGGTGACTTGGTTCCATCTGCATAAACTTTGAACTATAGTGGATGTTTCCTAAGATTAACCAAAACTAAAATTATACTTAACACAATTTGTCTTAAAGGGCACAATTGAACTAAGTGGATTTTTTGCATGGCAAGTTTGACCATGTGCGAATTCCTCAAGAAAATCTTCTTAATTTTGTTACACATGTCTAAATTTTGATTTGTTATTGTTGATCATTCTATAGATACCATTTCCATCATTTGTTGATCTATTATTGCCGATCATTCAAAAATGGAATGATATTTGTTGTTATTGTTATCCAAACCTTAATAGCTTGATCTAGGACCCATTAATTACAATTACACACAAACCCATTCAAACACAAGGATTTTCAAGGTTGAAATCACAATATTGTGGACTACAACATCCAATGCTTTCATGTTTCATCATAAAGAAAATGACAATTTCAAGCATATTGATCTCCATCACAATGCAAATCATGTTTAAACAACAATTTCTAGAAGCTTATACCTTAAATATATCTCTAGACCTAGTGCCATTTCTTATGCAATGTTGAAATAAGTGCAACCATCATTTCCTTTAATAGACCATATTGCCTTGAAAGCATAATCATTGCTACTTAAAACAAAGTAAACATATGTGTAATTGGTGAATCATAGAATACAAAAATAGGATTTCAAGGGATGACTCTAGTAATAACTAGAAACCACATCAAACATCCATTAGATGTAGATCAATGACAAAGACTCAACCAAATCAATGGCGAAAATTCAACCAATTGAATTAATATTGTTTTAACAACCAGTGTTGGGTTTAGCACATCAAGCACAATTAGTGCTTCAACAACCAGTGGTAAGTTTAGCACAATTAGTGGTTTAGCAACTAGTGTTGAGTTTAACACAACCAATCCTTCCTTAAGCACAATTAATGTTTTACTCCTCATCTAAACAACCCTTCCTTAATCATAAACACGTAGTTCCTTATATAAGTAGTCACTTCATTAGTTATAGAAGACATTCTTTACATAAGCAAAGTGCATGCTTATTCTTAAAGGAGTGGTCATGAAACCACTAGAAAATAACTACTCACCACTAAACTTCTATAAAAACTAATGCTAGGAGTTTCTAGAATGTATTGTTGCCTAGAGCACTTTGTGGTTATAGTGTTATAACCAAGTTTGCATATTGCTAAATCATGGAAATTAAATAGGTCCACATTCAATCAAAAGCACTAAGCACCCACATTTCAAAAATACAAGATCAATTCTTTTTCAATTGTGCAAAAAATAAAAGAATGTTACAATGCACTAGAATCTTATTTGTGAAACTTGTAAGTAATGTGCCACATGCTCTTCATGCACCTTTACAGAAATGCACTGCCTCACCACATCTTTTCAATTAGGAAAAATCATAGTTTGAGAAATCTAAAACTAAATCACAATATTTTTAATGGATGTAGGCAAGGCGTTAAAGTGTCTTGACCTCTTTTGAGTAATCCAAAATGCATTGTTGATTGTATCCATATGAACATGTCACTCCAACACCTTTTTGATGTTTTTTTGTCAACCCCCAACACTTTAGCAACATTTCTACTACTACAAATTGATGAACCAAAAACAAACAAACATACAATGTCTTTGGCAACTACAAGTTGAATCTACTTTGGACCTACCAAGTGACTTGTGATCCTAGATTTCATGTGTTCAAAATTTCTTGATTTTTCTTGATAGATTACACATTAGTAAGGTATTCATGAATTACATTTTGTATGATAGAATGACTAAAAAACTTCTCAAGGATAGAATGTTGAATGGAAGGTTCAAAATCCTTGATAAGTTCTAGGGCAATTGTTGCTAGCTTTCTAGTTATCTCAATAGTCACCTTTTGTGGCTATGTATTGAACTTTCAAGAGTTTTAGAAGTAGACTTAACAACTTCTGACTGAACAGACTCTTGTAATGTATTTTTAGAAGCTTTTCAAGCTTTATACTTCCTAACATGTTCTCATGCGTCAGCTTTCATTTAACTTCATACTAACTTTGATATGCACTCCTCGAGTTGTAGTTTCCTTCCCATCTTGAATGTCTTATACACCTTCCCCACCCCCTTATGACGAAGGGTTTTGTTTGCACTTGGCCATGCTATTGTTGTTTAGAGCTCTACAATGAAACCCATCCATAAATAAATAACATTCACATAAATCTTGAACTACTTGCTTCTACTCAAAACTTGAAACTGGTAAAGACAACTTGAGACATAAAACCTTTTGATTTGAGAATTCTATGTGAACCTATCTTCTTTAGGTTTGAATGCACCTTCTTTAGAGATAAAGGGCATTTAAATTCATAGTGTGCAACAAAACCATCGCCATTGATTTTGTTGGCTTTTGATCCATGCACACCCGACACATGAACCCTAGAAACTTCATTAGATGCATATGTTCTTGGCAAGGATGTAGAAGTTGAAGCATGTGACTACATTCCTAGTTGGTTGCCTATAAAAGTTGTAGCATCTCTCATTGCCAAACCGGTTCAAAATGGGATCAGATTAAACAACTCATGACAAATCTATTCATGAATATTAGTCATTAGTTTTGCATAGCAAACGTTAGGGGCTGTCAATCATACACTCCAAATTCAAAACATTCTTCCACAATGACGATCTAAAACAAACTCTCTGGAGGTGTGTAAAAAACCTCTTCATCAGAATCTTGTTGTTTATCTTGTTCTTCAAGTTCACATTATTCAACAATACGAGTACACTTCAACATCTCCCATACCGCCTTATCCACTCTATTGATTTGTCTTTGCATAAGCTTCTTAGGAATGCAAAATTTTGACATATCTACAAGCTGTTTGTAGTTTCGTCAAATGTTTCCATTCACAACAATAAAGTTTTCATGCTCAAAATTCAAGTCTAATGTGCCTAGAAAAATTACTTTTAGAGGCGGCTACTTGAATGGCCATTGTACAACATCTATGTATTTACACTCAAACTAAAAAATGAACCTTAACGGAAGCTCAAACTATGCACACAGTGCACATTGAAAACACAAAAGCTCATATTAGACTAAGATTCAAACCGAAATGGAGTTCCTATTCATAATGCATACTTGCCACCCATATTAGATTTCACACTTTGCTTGAATCCTCAAGTGTTAGACCTCTAGCTACAACATTCAAGACAAAACAATAGAAATTATCAAACATCAGTTCCAAAGTTTTATTTAATTCATCCATCCTTCACCATTCATCCATTAGAATTGGAAACCTTCATTCACTACACATATGACATATGTGAATGAAGGTTTTTAATGTTAATACATGACATAATTAATCACATGAACTTTATTTAAAATTTCAATTTTATTTGACATTAAAATCTATTAAATGTATTATATTAGATTCTCCAAAACATGTCATTTTTCAATTTTTAAAATCCAAAAATTTAATTTATTCAAGCCATCCACAATGTTTCAAAAAGGAAAACTTGTTGGAAATTAAATTATACACATGTGGAAAAATGAATTAAAATGAGGTATGAGTGTTTTTTGAAATGTGGTTAATAGGTCTTTATCCAAGTTTTCCATCAATTTTTTTATTACTATATGAGTTTTTTTAATAGTCTTTTGCAAAATTGACTCATTTTAGTCCACAATAGGTGTTATGAATGAAAAAACAACTTTCCATGATATACATGGTTTTAAATGGTAAAACATAAATATGTTTTTAAATTTTGATTGTTTTTCTTTGCAATCTAACACATTTTTGGTTTGTTGGATTGTGGTTCCACACAAATGAGAAAAGTTGTGAATTAATTGCCACTCTTGGTCAATTGGTCATGAGCCTTGGGGGTCCTCCACATGGGAAGTATTGTTTTATAACAATAATGATAACTTTACAACAAAGATAAAATCAACAATATAGTCACATATTTTGTACAATCAATTAAGAAACAATTACAATGACATTAAGTATGTTTTCTTGTTCATTAGCTTTTCATGACCATATCTTCTATCAATTGCATTCACATTATTAACTACTGTAACATTAATCTCATGAACAACATACACAAATAAAAGAATAACCTCAAGGAAGTAAGTACCAAAATAATAAACTAAGGAAAAACCAGAGAAAATAAACAAAAGAACATGCATGATAGAAAAAACAAGAATTGAAAAGGATTTGCTAATATATGTTTTTGATAGAGGGGTGAAAACATGGTAAAGTATACAAAAAAAGTTGCCGAAAAAATATCAAGTTAAAAAATAGGCTGTTTTTCACAAAAATACAAGAAAGTAGATTCAAATTTTACTTACATTTCATTTTGAAACTATTGAGCCCTCAATTGGGTTTATTGTAAATCAACTACAAAATTTCAAAAACTTTGGAATAATAAAATTAGGGAATAAGTAGGTTTGAAATTGACTAGTCAATATGGTGTTCAAACCTATTTTTTCAATAGAAAATTTAATGAAATATGCATGTATGAAGTTATAGCATAAAGATCATTGTATATTCAAGGGTTTCACAAAAAAGAATCTATTTTCTCTTTAGTAGAATATACTTGACACATACTTGAATTTAAATGTTACACTATAGAAAGTAAGTTTTAAAAGCTACTTGCATTTAGAAAAGTCTACTTGAAACCTACTTTTATAATGCAAAATTAAAAATTTAATGCATAATAATGAAAAAGTATCTTATTATTTATCATTCAACTAAAAAGATTGAATGTATAATAATTTTGTGATGGGTTTTGGTCCTACTTTTTGTTCACTTGACAAGTAGACTTGCAAGTGTTTTAATTGTACATTTTACCGTGCTTTCACCTAGAGTTCATTCAAAACTCCCATTTGACAAGAATTTCACATTGGCATGTAAATTTACATTATCCCACTTGTCAATTGAAGAAGGCTACAATGAAACCATGTTGAGTAAGGTGCAAAGTCAATGAAATTGGTCACTTGGTAATGCTTTTATGAAAAGATTTACAACTTGGATAGTCATGGAAACATAGTACACTATGATGTTAGTAGACGTTTGCTTCTCTCAAATGAAATGAAATTTAACATCAATGTGTTTCATGTGTTTGTGAAATTTTAGATTGTGTATAAATCAAATTGAACTTTGGTTGTCATAGAAAAAACATGTAGGAGTAAGTTGTGGATACCCCAAATTTGACAATAATTGTCGCATCCACATGATTTCCTTGGTTGCGATGTAAGGAGCAATGTATTCAAATTTTGTCATTGATACAACTGTAATTTTTTTATTTGCAGCTTCCCCAAGCAATTAGTCCATTATTGAGGAAAACAACAAGACTAGAATGTGATTTGCAATCATTAACATTAGTAACAAAATTTGCATCACTACAAGCAATGAGAACATTTGAATATTGATTGGGTCCAAAGCATAGAGTTGACTTGATGTTCCCTTAAAATACTTGAATTTTTTTTTTGATTAACAATTTGAAAATGTGTTGGCTATGAAGAAAACTTAATTGTTTGACTAAAAAAGAATGAAATATTATGATGAATGCCAACATTGGTAAATTGTAAGCTCCCAATCATCTCCATGTATGGAAAATCATGATCAATATCATTTGCAGTGTATAGTGTTGCACTAAAATGAATATCAAGACGGTTAGTTGGTGTTGAGTTGTCAAAACCATATTTGCGAATAATTTGCTCAATGTATAAGCATCGATCCAAATAAATCTAATGTTCAAGTCAATCTTTATGAATGTGAAACCCTACATATTTTTAGGCAAATTAGTGGTGGTTTCAAAAACATCATCCATAGGATCAAAAATTTGCATAATGTGTAAAAAGTTTGCACAATAAATCAATTCATCATCAACAAAAATTATGATGATAAAGGTCCAACCACGCTATTAAGAGCCACACATGCCCCCTTAAACAACTACTTTATTCTTAGAATATTCATAGAATTTTTTTAATACATTTTTTAAAAAAAAATTATTTAAAAAAAATTATTTAAAAAAAAATCTTAATATTATTATGTTAAATTTTATATTAAAAAACATCTCAAAATATTTCATTAAAAGAAAATTTCAAATTGTGCTTTTAATGTCAAAACTATTTTAAATATGCTTTTATACAACTTTTAAGCAGTGGTTACAAGAGGTTAAAAGTCCTTATACATATTTTTCACTCATTAAGTTGATTCCAAATTTTTATGATATGTACATAATGTATTCACAATAATATTTTATAAAAAAATTATTTATTTATTTATTATTATTATTGAATAACACCATCAACATTGGTTTTGAATCAAAAAACCCACTTACACTTGATAATTCTTTTGCAACAAGGGAGTTTAACAAGATACCAAATGTGGTTTTGGAATAAAAAATGAAAATTTTCTCCCATTGCTTGCTTCCAATGTTCTACTTCTAATGAAATAAAAGTCATTTCCTTGAGTTTGTTAGTTCATTAGTTGGCAGCTTGTGCAATACAAGCCCAATTGCCATATTGTTCTGATGGATGTTTCAATTGATTTGATAATTTGATGGCATTGAATCTTGCAATAGTGGTTGAGATCCTTCAATATGAATTGGCAAATCAACCACCAAAATCAATTATCGAATCAATAGTCAAGTTGTGAAAAACATTGTTTGTCAAGGATTGATGTTATGAAAAGCTTATGAAAAGAAACGTTTGGATGATCATGCAAATCCTATGGAAAGTTGTTCTTGAAAAAAAATTGAGAATAGAAAAAATATTTGTTGATGTTGAAGAATTGTCCAAAGTCATTGACATGAATGAAGACTTGTTAATCAAACATTGCGATTGATAACAACTACATATTCCCAAATTATAATAACCAAGAAAAAAACCTTTGCTACTTTTAGCATCAAGCTTTTTATGTTCAAAACTATGGGCACATGTGCAAAATATGCATTCCCAAAACTACGTGTAAGTGACAAAAGGTTTTGTAGGTCTTTCCATGCTTCAAAATGGTGTGATGCCATTGAAAAGATGAGTTCCATTCTAATTGAGTATGTAGATTATAGTGTGAACAATTTTAGCACATAAATGAAGAGGAACTCCATTGTAGTGTAACATGTTGCGAATTGTTTCCAAAATAATGTGATTGTTTCTTTCTACTATTGAACTTTGCTTAGGTGTGTAAGTTATAGTTAATTGATGATGAATGTTGTTGCATTCCAAAAATTCAACAACATGTTTTGTCATGAATTCACTTCCAAGATCACTATGAAGTGTAGTTATAGAATTTCAAGTGTTGCATTGCATTTGTGTGAGCATACACACTCAAATGCTTGAGATAACCGGTATAATTGTCCTTGAAAAGGACAAAATACAAAGTATTGCCAATATATGCTACATTCATGGGACCACAAAGATTTGCATGAATTAATTCACTCAAAATATATACCTTCTTACACACAATATTGGTAGGAAAACTTTGGCAATGTTGCTTGCCATATGCACATCCTTTGTAGAACAAAAAATCTATGTCCTTTGTTATTACAAGAGACAATCCATCAACCATATGTTGGTTCACACCATTGTCTTGATCATGTCATGATGTAAGTGGCCTAATCATGCATGCCGCACTGCAAGAGTTTGTACTTCATTAGAATGTGAACTTATACCAAAAGATGCTACAAAGTTTGCTTGATTAGTAGGAACAATCATTCTGATTTGAACTACATACATCATACTTTTCAAGCCACCTTCCATGATGAGTTGATCTTTGCACCACATGTGACAACACTCCTTATTATAGATTGCGTTGACATTCCTCTACATAGTTTTCGTTATAGAAAACAAAGTATGGCCAAATTTAAGAACATATGAAATGTTTTTAAACATAATTTTTTCTAATTATTGTTAACAAATGCATTAAGAAGAATGTGTCCAATGCCTTTTTGCCCAACATGTTTGATTTAATATCACTAGAAGAAATGTTGTCCATTCTGACCATATTTTTGTGACTACTATGCAATTAATGTCCAAACCAATTGATTTTACGATTAGTAGTGTGTTAGTCCTATGTGTCCATGTAATTACAACTTGTTGTAGTTGCATATGCAACTACATGAACGGTTGAACCAAATTCTAGTTGTAGATGTGACTACAACTTACAACTAATATGATTTTCATTGAAAATGTAGATGAAAAATGAAAAATGTCATCCAATTTTGATTGCATTCATCGATGGATGATAATGTAGTTGCTTTTGCAACTACAAATGAAAGGTTTTTCAACTGCAATAGTATATTCTACCACATGAACAAAGAAACATAGACCACATATGGCAAACTTTGCTATTTCAATTGGATTGTTATCCCTTCAATGTACCCATCCGTGGGTCTTCTTTGTAATTATATATCCATGGGTCTTCCATGATATAATATCTAATAGCTAATAGTTTGTTAGAAACGGTTATTATAACGTAGTTGGTAAACTAAACTAACTAAGCTTAATAGGTTACGTTAAACTAAGTAGGCTTATGTACATTGGTAGCCTACCTTAGCTTGCATACTTAATTAATTGGCTTAAGTTATCTATTAGGTGTAGCTAATAGGCTAAGCTATGAAGGTTAGACCTAGTTAGTTTAGGTAAGCTAGGTAGGTAGTTGGTAGGCTAGGTCATTAATTAATTGGTAAACTAGATAGTAGGTAGAAAGTAGGAATATAGGTAGTAGGTAGGTTTATTAGTTTATTATGTGAATATGTGATCATGTTTTCCTATTGATTAATTAATTAATTAGGTTAAGTAATATGTAGTAAGTATGATAGGTAATAGTAGGTAGTAGGTAGGTAGGTAGGTAAGTTAAGCAAGAGGTATTTTATTTTGTGGATATGTCATAATGTTTTCGTATTAATTGATAAAATAATTAGTTATGTTAAAAAATTAATTTATTAAATGTAGGGTAGGTAATTAATTTATTAGGTAGGCTAGGTAGTAGATAGTAGGTATGTAACCAAGGTAGTATGTAATAAATAGGATAAGTACTAATAGGTAGTAGGTAGGTAGGTAAGCTAAACAAAAGGTATTTTATTTTGTGGATATGTCATAATGTTTTTGTAATAATTAATTAGTTATGTTAAACAATTAATTTATTAAATGTAGGTTAGGTAATTAATTTATTAGGTAGGCTAGGTAGTAGAATAGGTATTTAACCTAGGTAATACGTAATAAGTAGGACAGCTACTAGTAGGTAGTAGGTAGGTAGGTTATATGTTAAGCAAAAGGTATTTTATTTTGTGGATATGTCATAGTGTTTTGTATTAATTGATTCATTAATTGGCTATGTTAATAAATTAATTTATTAAATGTAAGCTAGGATATTATTCTATTAAATAGGCTAAGTAGTAGATAGTAAGTATGTAGCTTAAGTAGTATGTGATAAATAGGATAGGTGATAGGTAGTAAGTAGTTAAATTAACTAGTAGGTATATTATTGTGTGGATATGTAATAATTTTTTTATATTAATTTATTAATTAATGTGGTAGGTTAATTTGTAGGTAGTAGGTAGTAACTAGGATAGGTGGTAAATACTTAATGAAAATGATATACATTTTATTGTGTGGATATATGATAGTGTTTTTGTATGGGACAAAGGATGTGATAGTGTTGTAATGTTGTAATGTTTCCCTTTCATTAGAATTGTCCCATATTTTTTGTTTACAAGTTTAAACTTGTAAAGTATATAAGTAGGTGAAGGAATGAACTAGATTCATGGTATGCACTATAAACATAGTGCATGTGCCAATTGGGATGAACTAATCGAAAGGCTTGTCCCCAACAAAATAAATAAGATCCTATTTACCTAGTTAGCCTATGCTAGCTAACTTATTCTACCTTAGCCTAGCCTGGAATAGGTTGCTTATTATAGTTTAGCCTAAGATAGATTATAATTAATGTAATTAAAATTTATCTTTTTTGAACAAATGGAAAATTGCCACATGTTTTATGGCAATTGGCTTTTTAAATTACCATGTGGTTAAATCCTAACCACCCGTCAATAGCACATTTGGTAGCATGTGACTATTCCAAATGTAGTCATGAATGTAATTGCAAATTGGGCTTCCACGTCATACTAAGGATCATCCATGACAATGTATGAAATTTTTTGGCCTAATCATAAGGTTTGTGATTACACTTTCAATTTCATGGCCATGTCATGTCTTTTGCGATTAACTATCTTATGACACTTGTTCAAGGCAATTAGGCTAGTTTTAATCGCATGCATCCATTACAACTATAAATGAGTTGTAAATTCAATTGTTGATTTTCAAATTTCTTCTAATGTATCCATTCAAGTAGCCTTTGACCTTTGGGAATTAGCTTGAATGAAACAAACTAATTACGCTTGTCTATTATGTGGATAGATGATCCACTATCAACTAACTAAACATTGCAACCTCACACCAAAACATTGCTTTCATAAGCCATGAAAGATTTGGTGTAAAACTGACAATTCACATTTGAATGTATAATACCACAAAAGCCTTCAAATGATTATCAAGTTGGGAAGATCACCCACTTTACATTGCTTTCTCTGCTTCATTTTTCTTATGTTCTTCATTAATTCACTTAAAACACTTTTGCTCCCAATGGCCAACTTCTTTGTAGTTGAATCATTTTCAACTCCAAAATTTTCATGTGACACTCTTACTTCTATTCAAAAGTGAGTAGAAGTCAACATTGAAAACTCCCATTACTTTTTGAACCTTGGATGCATGTTCCCATTGTTTTTGAGTTTGTTAACATAGTATGCCACAAGAGCCTCTCCTCTTCTTGCTTCAAGATCTAAACGTCTCAAGTTTGTTTTGTTCCTTCAGTAGTGTCAAAACTAGTTGGTCAAGCTTGCAGTCATTTTGAGTTACACTATCCCATGCTATAGCAAAATGATCGTAACAACTTGGCAAATTTGTTAAGATTTTGATCATAACTGCACTTTCATCAAATGTAGTATTGCCAAGAGCATGTAGTTGACTAACAATGAGTTTAATCTCTCCAACAAAACTAGACATGGAATCTCCTTTGCTCATCTTGCACTCATAAACTTATGTTGTAAATGATAAATGTTTTCAATCACTTTCAACTCAAATGTGTTAATGAGTTCATTTCACATTTCTACTACAATTTTACACATAACCAAAGGGTTGAATAAATTGCATTGCACAAATAAAATCTCATTAGATTGTCTTTCCTCTTCCACTCATTCGTTGTCTTTCAGGAATAGAAAGCTTTGATCATGCAACAATTTCCATAAATTATTTTCTTTGAAACAAGACACTCATTTGAAACTTCCAGAGATGAGAACACTCTCCACTAAGACGCTCAATATTACCTAAATCTCTATCCACATTGATTCTTTTTAAAAAATCTCTCTTATCAAGTATGCAACTACCACTTGTGTGGGCCCATAACCTATTGAATTATAGCAATAATGAGAACTCGATAACAAAAATACAATCAACAATATAGCCATTTTATTTTCTACAATCAATCAAGAAACAATTACAATGACATTAAATATGTCTTCCTGTTCATTAGCTTCTGAGGACCATCATCATCTTCTATCAATTGCATTTAGGTTACTAACTACCGCAACATTAATGTCATGAACAATGCACACAAAGAAAAAAACAACCTCAAGGAAGTAAGTACCAAACTAGAAGCCAGGGAAAAAAACTGAGAAAACATGCATGATAAAGAAAACAAGAATTTCAAAAGAATCTGCCAATGTGTGTTTTGACAGAGTTCATCCAAAAGGATGGACCGTGTCCTGACTCGTTGCCTGGGTTCATGCTCGGAGAAGCTTCTTGTGCAAGAGAGACACCAGCCCCGAAACCTTTCACCTGTGACGGCTGAGGAGACAAAACTTGTGAGACTTCTCTCCCCCCCCGGACGGGATGCGACAAATGAAGAACCTGCTTCCTGGTCATGGATCCGGGATCTTGCAATCTTGGACGCGCCATCATTGCCTCCCCCCCCCCCCAATTCTGTGCATTCATCTTTTTCATCAAGCTGTGAGAGAACGATCCCAGAGCGACGGGGCCTTCCAACTTCTCCGCTGTTAAAGAACCATCCGATCCGGCATCACGTTGCACAGAAAAAGAAACTGACTCGAAATTCGGGTTCGCCATCGCCATGTACACAAAGCATCTCTCAGCAACCGCACCAGAAACACAAGTAAATGCTCTATCATTCGCGTCTGCCATCGAGCAGCAGGTCATGAGCGATGGAGCGAGCTCAGCGAGAAGTCCCTACCGACAAAAAAAACCTATATGCATTTAGCTTGGGTTTTTATGTGGGAGTAAAAAGCAGCGTTGGGCAAGTACCTGTTTTGGTGGGTGAAAACTTCTCTGGACATATCATGGGCTCCCTTACATTCTAACGTTGTTCAATTGATCATTCATGCTTGGTTGAAGCTTCCTTCTATTTCTGCAAACTGCAGGATATTGTTCAATTGGTTCAATTATGTGGAAGGCGAATATTAACCAGGGCCAGCAGATTGGATAATTTGAAGCAAGACTTCAGCCATTTCCATGAACAAAAGGTTGCGGGCCTCCTTTTATTGACAGGAATTTGTAGGTCTAGTTTGAGGCATTTGCTTTGTGTTGTTTTCATTAAATTGGTTTCTTGGATTACACTAAGCAGCAATGTGTGTGTTGACTATCAGTGAAGATGCTGAGGGAGGAGCTGCAGATGCTGCAAGAACAAGGTTCATATGTTTGGGAGGTCCTGAAGGTCATGGGCAAATCCAAAGTTCTAAGACTTGTCAAGGCATGCGTTTTGGGGTTAGAGCTTGTGCAAAAGTATATCAGAGAAGGTTTTTTGCACGGTCTGTGACTTATTTCTTATGGCTAGGTAAGTAAAGTGCTACTATGTGTTACCCTGTCTTTGAATCTGGTACATTTGCTGTTCAAGAGCTTATCGTGGGCATAGTTGAGAAGAAGGTTTATGTGTATAATTTGTTTCCAACTTGCTGGTATTGATGGCTACAAGTTGTATGGATATCCTTCATCAGGCACTCCTTGCCCAGGTCGTATTGACCAGAAAATTGAGTTTCCCAATTCTACTGAAGAGGTATGTGTTTATACTTATGTCACTTGAATCTGTCAGAACATTCTGTGTTGTTGTTCATAACCTAATAAATATTCTTGCAATGAAGAGGTTTGCAAATCTGACATTTCTTCATGTGCAGTCATGACTGGACATTCTGAAAATTCACTCTAGAAGGATGAATTTGATGCAAGGCACTGATCTCAAGAAAATTGCAACAAAGATGGGTGGTGCATCAGGTGGTGAGCTAAAGGTATCTCTTTCCCTGCTCTTTTTAATCCATTTTGTTTGATTGTGTCAGTTTGTCTCTAATGAAATTTATGAGATCTTATTCAGTTTGTGGGAGCAAGTATCCCTCCCTCATTAGTAGATCCATTATGACACTGAGTGTCACAATGTGAACCTAAATAACAATGAATTTACAGCATGTCTTGATCGGCCATGTTGCTTTAGAAGATGGATTCTTCCAAACACATTTGTAACCAAGGCCACCAATCTAGACTGGACACAGATGCCACATCTGCTGCAGTTCTGTCTTAACTGGGCATTACTTGTTTACGGCAGCACAACAGCTGCATTGTCTTTAAAATCAAGTTGATGCACTTGAACTCCAGTAATCTTTAATTGCATTGATGCAGTCCATTTCAGTAGTACAGGAATCATCCTTGGTCTTGCCAATTGTGGAGTTTGTGTGGGCAGGGGCTATGTGGGTGAGGACTTCTTAGCACATGGTGCTGATGTATGCAGAGTTATGTCAAACTGTCCATTATCTCAGCCTTACTCAATATTGTTGAGTGACATCTTTCTACTATGCTCAACACAAGTCTTGTGATGAGAATAGTAGAAAGATAATCATCAAGGAGGCTGGGTCCACAACAGATCTCCTTGCACAGCAGTTTCTTTCTAGAGGTTTATGAGATGATTGCAAGTGTGCCACATAAAATTGCTCAATAGCCTACAACTTTTTGATCCTTGCCATCTAGTGTTCATGAGTCTAAAATGCCTTTGTTGTTTCTTGAACAGGCAGGCAAGAGCAGGTGAGACCTCTTATCAATGGATGCCCTCAAAATTTGTAATGAAAGGAATCTTATTTGTGGAAGTGACTCACCAAGAGGTAAACCAGCAGTGGTGCCGATTTGGGATATTGATGCCCTTAGCATGACATCTTCGGTTCCTGCCCATGACACTGCAAGCAGTCCTTCTCTGCAACTGAGAAATTCTGAAGACTAGAAGCATGCTAGCAGATGAATATATGTATTACAATGCTGAAAATTGCACACAATCAGTGTATGCTTGCTTAGGACTGCCAAGACTTACTGATCAACTTCTGTTAAGGGTGGAGTTTTGTTCAATCAAAAGCACTTTGCTTCATCTTTTTATTTCCCCAAGCTAATGGACGGGCATGTGTAGATTTTGGGTGCACCCATCCAATTGATGGGTTGTTTTGAAGTCTACCCATCTACTTGTTGGGTTTCTTATCAAAATATGAATGTTGGGTAACTGATTTAATTATGCCTCTATATCATTTTATTTTTTTGGTTGTCACTTGGCTTTTCGTATCATGAGGTTTCATATCACTATGAAATGTAAAAAATAAATTCATATGATTAATTTTTAAAATGAAATTTGTTTGATAAACATAGAAATAATTAGCTTCAATTCCTTTAAATTTTATTAAAATGAGATTCTTTAAAAAATTGATTTGAAAGATTATGCACAAATTGATTAAAATAAAACACATCAATTTAAAATTAAATTAAAACTTTAATAATATAATTTTTTTGGAGATATAAATGTTTTGAATTAATTTGATGTTATTTTAAAAACTTCAATAAAGCTTTGATGAATATTTAATAATTAAAAAAAAGAAATTAATTTTTAATTGATTAATTTGTTTGTAATGTTGTTGCCTTTTACATTATAAAAATTTATTATTGCCCTAAGATAGTAAACATGCATGTATGATTCTAGGTTTACCAAGCCTGTATGGTGCAAACACAACTAGTTTCCATCATTGGTACGTGTTGGTAATCAAAGGGCTAGTGAAGGTTATATCTAAACCCCCTTTTTTCTTTTTCAGGTTCCCTGGTCACAGTAGAATGTTATATCTGGTTGTGCCCAATTTCTGACAAGATTCTAAATTTTCATTAAGTTGGTTCTATTGCCTGACCAGGAGACACACTCTCATCTCTGGGTGGTCGATGCCAAAGCATGACCCTATAATATTCCCTTTTGAACACTCACTGAATGAAGGCTGTATAAGAAAGCCCAATAACCTTCTTGGGTTTTATGTAGATAGTGGTCACCACATGAAGTATGTTTCAGATAACTGACATCTGAATACCTTGGGTATTATCTGCATAGTTTTTTCATGACTCTTGAGACAGGAAACCAAGATTCAACCAAGCTGAGGTGCTAAAATCTATGCATGACAAGAGTGAGACATGGTTACTGAGCATATTATGCTGAGAGCATCACTCAAAAGTCTTCAGACTATTGTCACCTTCATCACTGTTGCACAGCAGGATTGCACTCAAATGTGTAGAGATGAACAAACTCAACAACCAAAAAAGTTTGAAGGAAAGAATTGCTTGTTGACGATCCAGCAAAAAAACCAAAAACTATGCATGACAAGGATGAGTTGGGGATTGTAACCTCATGAGAGTATCACTCATAAAGTCTTTTCAAATCAGCACCTTCCATGTGAATCTGCAGTGACGAGCTGCCATTACCCTCATTTGCACCATTGCTGCCATCATCACAAACAACCAAAAAAAACTTGGCTTTGTTGGGAGTTGCACCTAATTCGCCTGTGTTCATGTTTTGTGTCTCACATCTGTGCCATTTAAATCTTATTCTGGAAGAAGAATGAATGACCTCAGCATAGCAAATGCAGGGGTTTAGCACGACTTCTCCATCATTCATTGATGCTGTTGCATACAAGGATTTGATCGCAAACAATCAAAAGTGGTGAAATCTATTATCTGGAATGCAACAGGGTCCTGTGTCAGCTATGGTTTGTGCATAGTGGGCTTGAGGAGTTCACCCAGGATGACTGGCTCCTTCCCCCTTCCATCTCTTATCAGAGACATTCATTATTACGTACACAATAATGTCCCAATACACCAGTGTGGCACTTTATTAATCTTGATCATCCTAAATATGTGGACTATTCTGCGGCTTCAACTTTCTTCACACCATCTTCGAGTTTCTTCACCCCTTCTTCAAGCTGTGTCTGCCCCCTGTGAAATACACAGAATGCAAACGTTGAAGTTAGACCTATGTTTCACGTATATTTTGTGAGCACCTGAGGGTGGCCAGTTCTCATCCCAGTCAAGAAGCTTCTACACTCTAAATGTTTTTGAATCATGGGCAAAGAATCAGTACAAATACAAGCAAGTGAAACTTACTGAGCTCGGTACCAACGCTGGAGTTGATACAGCTGCACACACTCATTTGAGGCATGCACACCAAACAGAAAATAGTTGCGTGGCTTCACCATATATGCAAATCTCATGAACAGCAATGAGTAGATGCACATGACTGCCAATCAACAGAACAAAAGTGCCAAATACATCATCACCCACAAACCTTGAATTGCCAGAAATGACTAGGTGACATATCAAGGAGCACACACTATGGCTCTCAATAGAATACATCCACAAAAACACAATTGTACTCACTCTATACATACAAACATGAGCTCATCCTACAACAATGAATGAAACACATGTGCCTCTTTTCCTACTGAATGAACCAATAGCGAGGAGTGTTAACATACCACCAGTCATATTTCCAGAGATCATATCAGGTGGTTTCTGTGTGTCAGCCAGTCCCTGCGACATGACGAATACAGTTCATCCATTATTGCACACACAAGGCAGGACAGAACCCTCTCAAGTGGAGCTTCATTGGCCTGGGCAAAAAGGACAAAATAAGGATACTACTAGAAACACCATGTATACTCATTCTAATCCACAAACCTTACAATAAAAAAATGAAATTTGAACAAAGAAAAAGAAGCAAATTCCAGCAATGAAATTGCAACAAATTCTCAAGATGAGATAGATCTAAAATCAACTATCATTCGAGCATCTTTGCTGAAATTGACCAGGTTATATTGTCTGCTCCTTTTGCCTGCTGCAACTAGACAAGAGCATGCCAGATAAAGACTTACAGCAACAACAAAGCCCCAGTTGGCAACAGGTCCCCAGAAATGTGTTGTTTTCGGACCCACAGGACTGTTCCAAAATGCCTTGAGTGTGGCTGCCATACCTATGCTATCCACAAAAAGATAACACCAAAACAAGGTCAAAATGCAAGAAACCTCTGCCACTGGAAATCACAGCATCGGCACAAATAATTATTTTCTGTCTCCATATTGAATGCATAAGAGGTGCACTCAGAGTTGTTGCATAGGCAAGGATGGCTGCTCTTCACAGATTCATGGGTGGTGGAGGAAAAATCAGCAAAGCCAGGGAAGAGAGAGAAACATGACATATGGGGACTTGTGCGGCCAGTCACTTGCTCTTGGGGCAATGAAGTTTGGTGTGCATTCAACTACAAAGAATGGTGATTCTGATGAAGGAGGAAGTTCCCTGGGGAAGCAAGATTGCAACATAGGGCAGACTGGCAGTTGGTTGCAGGAACTCAAAAGGAGTCTCTAATGGATCGCTCCAGGAGCCCTGTGGAAGAAACTCTTGAGAGGGGAGAGAAAACTCTGATGAGCGCCAGGAGGCCAATGCAAGAGAACAGTGGCATTTTGGTGGATGACTGGGTGCGAAATGAATTGTCAAGAAATAGAAGAATCATCAATCCATGATCTTCATGACTGAGTGTCCTGTCTCTCTTTCACAGTTAGGGCAACCACGAAAGATGCAAGTCCTCTTACCCCTGATGATTACTGTGTTATGGGGAGGAGGTGAAGCAAATCTGCGTCATCCTCTCAACAGCAGCACGGAATCTAAGGTAAGACGGTCCACTCAAACAAGCAAATCGGAAACACATAGCAAGCCATAGAAGAAACGGCAGGAGGTGGATCTTCTGATGGAAGTGGGTACATGCCGATGCAGGGAGTGTGCAAGGGAGACCGGGAAAGGAAATAGACATAGAAAAGCTCAGGCACAGGAGAAAACCAGAATGGAGAAATCCAGACCTGAGGTTTGCTGATGAAGACGAGAAAGGGAAGACGAATCCAAGTTGTTGCCAAGAAAAACGAACCCAGAGAAAGACTTGATGAGATGGGGAGAAGAAGAGAGATGCTCTCCAGACACCAAACCCTCAACACTTTTCTTCGCTGCTCGTGCGTGCCTCTGCGCCCTCCAGTAAGTATAGCTTCCGGGATTGAGAACAGAACACGGCTTGAAGCAGGAGATGTTGTTGGGTCCTACAATGCAGCAGCAGCAACAGGGCAAGGTGTAAGTAGGGTTTCAACTTCCGTCCGCGAAGACCGGAGCGAGCACTCTGCACTGTGTTACAACGAAGCCACACGTCGGGAGCATCAAACCCTAAAAGGGCGAACAGGGCATTCGCACTACGGTACTGTAGCTCCTTCTCCACGAATGGGGATTTGCGAACTGGCAGTACTACTGTCGCTATGTCTGTCTGTCCGATCGAGGTACCTACTCTGGACCTACCTTAACTCTTTCTTTCTGCTGCTGTTTTCTCAATCTGTTTTAGGGTATTTTCATAGCATGCTTCTGCTGCTGCTGCTGTTGACTTTGAGACAGAAAAGCATCACATGTGGTTTCACATGTGACTACACCCAGTGTGTATGTGTTTTTTTAGTTCTCATCTCTTCAATGCTTCCAGGTTGAGGGACCTGATCTCACTTGATTCATCATCTCTTCAGCATCCCCTTGTCTCCTGGCCGCCTTGTTAGCATTGTCTACTGTTCATGCTGTTTTGGTTAGCAAAGCACAGCATTGTAAGGGAACAGAAAACAAAGAAACATTCCCCATTTTTTGTTGTTGACAGGAGGTAGAGAGCAAAAAGTGGCCTAAAAATCAGCCTTTCCTGCACCTGGTGGAATGCAGCCCTTCATAAACTACAGAGGAGGTGCAGATGCTCCTCCTGAATTGCACTTACTGTTATCCTTCAATGCCGCTCACTGGCATTCTTGGATTTTCAGATAGAACCAATAAGTATTAAAACACTGCCTATGAATTTGAGATATATCTGTGTCTTGGGTATAATCTAAAATTGACAAATCCTTTCCTCACAGGACTTCAAGAAGAGTTTTTTGTTTTCAAGGACATACCCAATTCAAGGTCAGTCCTCTCTTTTCAATGGAAGAAAAAGCAAACACATCACACATAAAAACACTGTATAATACCACATATGAATTTGAGTATCTGTTTTCTTTGGTATAATCTACAATTGGCAAATCTTATCTACACAGGACTTCAAGAGGAGTTTTTGTTTTCAAGGACAATACCCAATCAAGGTAAAAGTCCTCTCAATTTTTCAATGGAAGAACAAGTGAACCCATCTTCACACATGAGGTAGAAGAAGGCTTCATATCTGGGGAGGAATTTGGAGTAGGTAATCAACAAGGAGAGAGTGATACACTGATACCACCACACTGGGTTATGTTCTGTACTTAGACAATCTCTCAGTTGTTTGGTTGTTCCCCACTGTCAAGAATCTGAGCAAGAATTCATGGCATAGAGCCTAAGGGGGCATCGATCTGATGCACACACTCTCATTTGTGGTGAAATGCAATATTCAGAACAGTACTGCCTTCATATGACCAAATGGCATGAAGAATTTCAGGTTGGCAAGTATTAAGATGAAGTCTGATTTGCATGAAGTGGAACTGAACCCAATGCTCTTGTTGGCTGAAGTTTCATGACACATGAGAGCTGGAGGCTGCATCGGTGGATGGCTTCAGCTCCTGCTGTCAGAGAAGTATGCACTATGCACAACTAAACTCGAGTTCTGACATCCAAATGAATATCCTGCATTGTATATGCAAATATGGAAGTTTAAGACTTCCGCTTGTGCTAGACCTCTTCAATTTGTAAACCACAGGTTTGGTCAATTTGGTAGAAGAAAAGTAAGGTTAGGATGTTCACCCCTTGCAGTTAGGATTGCTACTATTCCATGTTAATCAGGTTCCTTGAAACCACAGAACTTAATTCCTGCAGAATTGAAGAGCAAAGTTGGTGCCTTAGAGCACTTCTATGTGGATTGAACATCTGCTGGTGTGTGTCATCTATAGAACAATATTAAAAACCATCTGCGTTCACCAATCATTTGCAACCTAGTGTCTTTGTAACAGTTTTCCTTTGACAAGGATCTTGGATGACAATGACAATTGCTGTGCAAAATGGTGAGAATTCTTTGAGCATATTGCGTGCTGTTTTTCAAGTATATAACAGCCTACAACAAGAGACATGCACCCAAGAGGGAACTTTTCTTCAAACTGTAGAACATGTAGAGATGATACATACAATCTTATCTGTGGATTTGATACAGTACAATGCCAATCAAATGAAATTATAAGAAATACTTCCCTACCTTGAGCTTTATCTGTATTATTATTCCAATATTTCACTTGGCAAGCATGTCAAGCTGACACTGAAGAGCTTGCTTCTGTAGCTCAGAAGTTGCCAACAAGAGCTCAACCATTTCGATTCCAGCAGCTGATGCTGTGTCAATTGCTGCACGAGCAGCACCTTCAACAGATGAAACAGTGGCCTCACCAACAGAGAGGTCACTTGATTGCTCAGGCTCAGGGACTATTTCTTGGCCTGGCCAGCTAATTGGAAGAGAGCATCCAAGAGCAATCTTCAATTGTTGTGCCTCTGCACTCACACCTTTCACAACTTCTAGAGCTACTTGAAGAGATGGAGCTGCTTTTTCATTTTGAGAGTCATTCGATGCCTGCAAAGAGTACACACAAGATCAGGTACATGTGCTACCTCTGCATTTCCAGATTTGTTTGTGAAGAGGCCTGACACAAAAAGGATATAGAGCACATGTACAGATGCTTAAAATTGGTTGTGGGATTGTCATCACTTTCTTTGTGGCCTAAGACTAAATATGTCCAGCAAGAAAAGACTGGATAAGTGTGTAGTATCTCTCTGCCTTACAAGTGATTTACCTTAACTAGTGCCATGCGTAGTCGGTGTGCAGATTCTGTGAGGCGTTGGACACTTGCTACTCGCTCTCTAAGAGCTGCATTCTCCACCCTTAACCTGCCATGGTAATACATCAAGCCAAGTAGCAGTGGATGAACACTTAGAATGGTACAAGCAAAGAACCCAAACTGTTCCTGTAATGGTTTGCTTTTAAAATTGGAGGTTGAGTTCCATGACATAGTTCAATGACCTCACATTATGTGATCTGAACACTAAGCAAGCAAATTGTTTCTCAAGAGACTGGAATTCTTGGAACCATGAAAATAATTGTTTGAGGTAGATAGAAGAGATTTTCCAGAAAATGCTGAACTGGGACATACTTGGCAAAATCGATGCACTCATCTGTTTGACTACTTCTGCTTGAATCAGTGATAACAATTCTTTTACTTGAGTCTGGTGAGGCTTTGAAGCCAGGTCCTGAAACATCCAATGCTCTCAGCCAACTCTTGAGATACCCTGCAGTTGTTAGTGGAGAAGCTTTTTGTGAACTGCTGTGTTTGTCAGTAACGGCAGGAGTGGCTTCAGCTGGAACAGCAGGCACATTAGCTTCTGACCAGCTGGCAGGTAGCAGCCGGCTGCCAGCACTAGTGCTACGGTGCTGCTGCAGCATTCGTATGAGCTGCCTACAAACAGTAATCCAAAACACATAGTGCATATCTTAGAAGACAGAATCATTATATGAAAATAAAAGTAGTTGGAAGACCATTTATCTTCTAAAGACCATGACCAATAAAAGAATGATATGACCAAATGATTTAATCGAAGGTCTGATGCATTCATGGGTCAAAGAGCTCTAGGTTACAACAATGTGCAGTCAGAATTTTAGAGTTCTTCAGTTACTGATGTTGAGACAAGGTCATATATGCAGAATACAATCTGGCAAAATGCAAAGAAAAGGAACACATAATTACCTTTCACGCTCTTCATATCGTTGACAGTCTTGTCGTACCTGTGCCACTTCCATCAAAGCTGAGACCTTCTCCCCTGTCACCTGCACTTAGCACAAGGCTAGTTACCTCATCAAATTACTGGCTGTGAACTACAGATGTGACCCTTTCCTTTTTCCAGGAATTCTCTTGGAAATATAGCAAAGGAGAAAAAAAAAGTTATTTCTCCATTCATATGTAGCTTGGACCATCACCCATTTACCTGTGAAATTTTCTGGTTGAGATCTCTGATCTGGGCCTCTAGACCACGTATCATCTTGGACTCCAAGTGATACCTTTCCTCCTGTTGAGAAAGGAGCAACAAGGCTTCAACCTAGAATAGTGGGAACCAAGAAACTGTTACTCAGTTAGCCGAAAAGAACACAAGGGGAACCAATAAGGAACAAAAGCTTGAACGATCCAAAGTCATCACATTGGGACATTACACAACAGATAATTCCATAGATCCAGAAGCATCAAGTAACGTTCTGGTGGGTAGGGCTAAAGGCCACATTTCAATGTCCATTTCTGAGTCCTTCTCAGGGAACTGGAATCTGAGAGAAATTTTAGTATGTTCAACTGCAGAGAGTGTTTTTGGTCACCTTCTCTTGTAAAGCTTGAGCCAAAACCTTTTGGCTGTCATCATCCATGTCTATTGTGCTTCTTCCCATGTTCACCACTGCTGAAAAGTGCTCCTCCTGATATGGAAACAACAGGAAAGTGTCAATCCTTTGTCCAGAAGTGCCTTCAAATAGAAACACCAATATACATATGTAGGCATGTCTTTGGACAGGCTAAGAGTGTACTTTCAACTTCAAAACATTTAGTAATAATTCTCCAGGAACTATTTGAGGCACCAGTCTAATTCATCAAAGAATACAACTGACCTGGGTGATTCTTATTTCATTAGTGTCTGCATCACTTATACGATGTGCCTCAGTTGCACTCTCTGGCACAACCTCAACAATTGTTGACTCTTCAATAGGGACTTCTGGTGGTGTGACCATGGGTTCATTTTCAACCTTCAGTGGTGCATTTGCTGCTACTGAATGGTCAGGTGCTGAGGTTACTTCTGTTGTCAGTGGTCCCCTCTCTTCTTCATACTTGTCTACTGGTTCTGAGTGAAATTCTCTGGTTGTTGTTGCTTCCTCCTTGAGTGATTGTAGATTGACAAACATTGTCTGTATCCATTGTTTCTCCTCCTCCAGACAACCAAAGATGTCAAGTTTCAAGCTTTGGTGCTCATTGCGAACTTGATCCAGCTTTGCGGCTGTCAGTTGTTTGAATTGTTCCTGCAGACAACAAGAGGAGAACTGAATCGATTAAAAAAGATATGGATCCAATGGCAGTGCCACATCCCAAGACAGAAATGGTCAATGAGATATCAGGCTCACCCCTCTTAAGGCTGCCATGAGAAAACCTATGACAACAATAGAAAGACATCTCACATGCCCATCAACAAGACAGAGGATGCTCTCACCAGATGTGCTTCAAGAGTGGATGCCTTCTCTGCGGCTTGTTGATGAGCATCCCGCTCCTGATACAGTTGCATATGTGAGAAATCCCATCAGGTACATGAACAACTAAAACCATTACAAGCCAATATCTGCAGACAAGTTGGTTAGCCAAGGTTTCAAATGAATATTGGTGGCCTTGCAGAGCAAACTCCACACACAACACTTTGAATGCAACATGACAAGTGTGGTCATAACTCATAACCTTATGAGAGTCCCTCACAAATTGTCAGACCATCACCTTCATCATGAATAGCAAAAGCAAGAAAGGATAACAGCATCCTGCTTGTATTGATCCAAGTTCATTTGATTAATAGAAGAAGTCATGGTGCAGTGGCAGCCTTGTGACTGTCACCCAAAAGAGGATTGGAGCATTATCGATTTCATTTTTGCATAGCACTGACAAGCTACTGTCACCACTCATAGTTTTGATTTCATAGATTTGGCCGCCACTGTCCAAAAGAGTTGATCCATTTAGACATGGAAATACAAGTGACAGGAAGAATGTGGCTAACCTCAGTAAGCTGTGTCTCAAAAGACTGGATGCTAGCTTCATACTGTTCCTTGAGCTGTATCTGCAATCAAGAGAGAGAGAAAGCGATGCCTAAGGATACTTGTGATGCAATCATATCCCAATAGAAGAACTTCCAACTTCAGGTTTCAGGCAATCAATTGAAAAGCTCAACAACTATCTTATCTATTATTCAGGAGAACAAGTCCATATCTCTTCTCAAATTGATAGAATCACATCATCATTGAGGAACCAGAGCTGCTTTGAGTGTCCTATATAAATTCCAACTGCCCAGTGGATCCATGTGCACTTCACCCTGTCCCAACAATTCCATTATTCATGCACAGGACTGATGACCATGTACTACTTCAGCACCTGGTAGAAGGCATATATGTTGGTATACAAGATAGAAATTATTACCAGCTGTGACTCTAGTTCTTTGGATCGCTCATGTTGCTTCTCAGCTACATCTGGAGCATCATTCACTTTTTGATGATGGGCATCTTCAGCTTGCTGGTTAGCATGTCCGCAACACCAATGTGAATCTGTGTCACTGAGAAGAGCAGTTGCTTTGTCCATCGGTTGTAAGGAATGGAGTTCTTCATCTTCTTCAGATGATCCAAGGGCCTTTTCATGTAACTGCCAAAATTTCTCCACAACCTGATTCCACAATGACCAACTTCAGGATCCACTTCAATCTGCTGCAGGTCAAGTTTTGTACAGCAGGTATAACATTGGCCTGTTATACTTCAGTACTCTGGGAATGGGTCAATGTCAGGCCATTAAGAAATGTACTGAGTTTCTGTCACAAGTCTAAATGGTAACAGGAAGAGTCAGCCACAATGCTGGCTAGCTCAAATACACAAAGAGATTATAAAACACAGTTAGAAAGAAAGAAGCAATATGGAACTTTCCCATAACTGTGCAGCATCAGTCCATACAAACCTGGAAGAGCTGTACAAGTTGAGCTTTAGAAGTCTCCAATTCCTCTTGCAACTCCTTCTGCTGAGTTTCTTGCTCTTTTGAGTGATCTTCAATACTTTTCAACCTGTAAAATGAAGTGGTTTTACAGACCATTTTCTTACCAGGTTTACAGGAAGAAGATATGTTCCCATGAAGGTGTAGACAATGAGATTTTAGACAATTTTTTATCATACCTAGCTTGAATTTCTTGCATTTTTGTAGTCATTATCTTTTCGCCTTCGCGTACCCTTTCTACCTGTTTCCAAAGCAAAAGTTCCCCATCACCCACTCTCTGAAGTCATATAATCTCCATGTTCAAATGGGAAGGGTAGCTGGAGGTTTTAAGTGCTGAGTATTGGTGTTCTTCCAGCAGGAAGCAGTCCTTTAAAAGAGGAAACAAAGCTTTGGAAAACTCTGAACCATGCCTTGAATATAAACATGAATTCTTCTTTTGTTCAACTTTAGAGAAAACAGCAACATCAAGATCCTTTCTACCCATGTTTGTTTATCATGATTGGAGATAAATTCAAATAGGTATATTCACATATTCAGAAAGGCTAATAATCCCATGAACACTTTGTGCAGGTTGCTAACCTCCACAATGGCCTTGTCTCTTGCAGCAAGAGCTGCCGCCACTTCACCTTGATAGTATTTCACTTCCTTCTCCACTTGACTATTCTGCATCAATGAGAGAGGGCACAGTAAAAACTCCACCAAAGATGAGATGTAAAAATTGTTGTGTGAGTTCCAAGCTCAACTCTGACAAAAACCGAAAAAAAAACTAGATTTAAAGAAGTATGTTCAAAACCTAATTTTGCAAAAAAGCATCCGTCATGTCGAGCTAATGGAAATTCCAAACGAAACATTTTTTAAGTGCAGCAAAAAAAAGACCTTCTCAACTGCAGCCTTGAACACCTCAGCAAGCCGGCTCTGCAAGTCAATCTCATATCAAAATAAAGTACCCAAGCATTTCCATGAACAATCTGATGTTATGCAGTCATGACACTAAATTGAACCTAGGTGGAGGCAACTACTACTTCATCTCTTAACATGTGATTTCTAGACAACAACAATAAATGTAGACCTGATGGGGGAGTCTGTTCAAATTGTCAAGGGCACAAAAACTACCACTGTTGAGGAATTCCCAATGTGCACAAAAGAGCTAGGACAAACCAATAACAAAAACAGACCTAAATCTAAGTCCAAGTACATAACACTAAAAACCCCCTTTGAATCAAGATAGAGCTCTTAACTATTAATGCATCAAGAGTGACTTTTGGACTATCAACCATGCTGGCTATAGAGGATCTGCAAATGATGAAACCAATAACACTATTCATGGCTAAACAAAAGCAAAGTACATAACACAAAATTAAACCAAGATTGATAGATGTTACATAGTTCAAAAATGGTTACAGCATTGATGTCTAGAGCTCCCAAATCACATAGTTCAAAAATGGTTACAACATTGGCATGTAGAGATCTGCCCATAGTTGATTAAAACACTCCCTGCTCGGACAGTTATAGAAGGTTAATAATATTACCTTGAGACGGTAAGCCTCTGACAGCTCTTCTTGTAGGTTTTGATTCTCACGTGTAAGTAGTGCCACTTTTTGTTTAGAAGTTTCCAGCTCCTGCTCCAAACCAGCTGCCCTGCTCCAGCTCTTAAGTTGGTCTCTCATAAAACCCTAAAATTATGCTCTAAACATCCTAGACGTAATAAAAAGAGGGGAAATCCAAGACATGCAACAATCTGTGCTTTTGCTGTAAAATATTGTGCCAAGTGTAAACATCAATTGCCTTGCCCTTCATCATCTCCTCCAGGTATGGCAACAAGCATAAATTAATAAAAACATGCTTTTGTGTGTACACATCATCAACAAAAAGAAGCTACATAAAAGAGAAAAGAGAAAGTAGCACTACAATACCGAAAATAGCAGCAGCATGATATGGACTCTGAAACCTCTCAAGATCCTTTATGGGATTTAAAAAGAAAATCCGAAACTCATTGCACCTTGCTCATTGTGCTGAGCTCTTTCTTCTCTTCACCCACCTACCTGCGGGCCTGCATTCGAGTGGTAAGATCAATGCTGCTAGGAACTCCTGCTTGCTGCAAGCATATTGTCTCTATGTCTTTCTGCAACTCATCTTTTTCTGATCATGTCCCACACAACAACATAGGAAGGCCCACTATTGCTTTAGCCAATCTACCCAGAACAACAAAAGGACAGATGATAATTTACACAGCAGAAGTCATGAATCTCACATCAACACTTGTGTCACATGATGATTTGCTGTGTCGCTACATGAGCTTCTATTTTGTCCCTGACCCAGAAGTCCACAAAACTGCAGTTTTTCTCATACACTCTAAATTGCATTCTTATTTGTGGATAATGGTAGAATAATGGCAGCATACCGTTTTCTAATTGCACAATGCGGCGCATCAGTGCTGCATTGCTGCTGTTTACAACAGTTTCCATGGTCGACACCACCACCTAAGAATGCGAGCATACTAGATTCCCAAAAAATTCCAAGTGTGTGTGTTTTTTCTAGAATCTGCCAAAAACCACACACACATGCCTCTCTCTCACACAATCATCACAAACCCGAACAAAAAATACAATCCACAGGAAGAGAATTGGTTTATCAGAAGCTACTGCCGCGCCAGCCACCTTGATGGCCTAACATCCTTGGACCGGATGTGCAAAAACAAACCCCAGGCATGTTCACAGTTTGCAGATAGATTCAGGTGCAAAGCCAAGCAGCAGCTCCACAACGACAGCATCACAATTCACAGTATCATGCAGTGAAGAACTCAGAGCTCCACGGATGGATTCATGAGCTTGACAGAAACGCGAATTCCTTTCACTCCATCTCACGATCTTGTATCTCCTGGGTGCATCTAGGGCTTGGAGTTTGGAGAATTCTGTATCTAGGGTTTTCCACTCCTGATTGGGGTTGGGATCTGTTCACACGAATGGAAAGGGTTTGAAGTTTTATAAGGTTTAGGTTTAGGGTTGCCAAGGTCTGGTTGGCAGCACAGATGCAATTATCATTTCCAGATGGCCCATTTTAAAGTAAAGTAGGTACCTGTTTTTTCAAGTACTCTACTTTTGCCCCATTTTACTGTTGAGATGCTCCCAAGCATAAAAACCTAGGAAGATTTTCATAGTGTATATGGGGCCATGTTAATTTTCTTTGTATTGTTCCAATTTAATCCAATGTGTCCGTAGTGTATATGGAGATATTCTTACAAAGCTTAATCAAAGCTTAATTAATCAAGCATTCAAGTGCCAACATTCAAGTTTGATTTTCCAAGTTTAGGTCATTTAGAATTGTCCATTGATTCTCATATTGACTTTGTTATTTGCTTGGTTTTTAGTTACACTTGCTATGCATTTCAATGGTATTGTTGGACTCTATTCCAGATCATCACAAATTTATAGGTTTCATGGTTTTGTTTTAAATTTGTGTGAAAATTGTTATTTCATTGGTTCGTATCATTTACACACGAATATCATGCATTATTTAAATATGAAAGTTGTGTGCATGATTTTTGTGTGTAAACAATACAAATAAACACACAAAATTCGTGTCTAAACAATGCACACAACATCGATGTTTAAACAATACAAATAGATGAATGACATTCATGTTTATTCCATATGAATCTATGAAAAGTAAATTTCACACGACTATTATTGTCAAATTGTAACTCATGAAGTTTGTGATGATGTATTGCACAAACCAATCTTTGGAAATGTTGTGTTCACATCATTGGAACCTACTTTTGACCTTAGTGTAATTCATGGCATGGTTTGTTTTTCATCACTGATGTCCATCATTTCGTCTTTTTTGCATTTTCTATTTATAAACATGGTTTCCTCTTTATCATATGTTTAAGTCATTCCCTCTTTTAAGTACGTTGGGACCACAATTCCTCCTCCTCAATGTCGGTTACATTGTTTATTGGCATCAACCGATCCATCTTTTAGTTGTAAGCAAATGCAAGCAATTCATAGCCATGCATTGTTCTTTATGTCAAAATCATTCCTTGGCCATTTTTGTTGTAAAATTGATTTGCTTATTTTTTTTTTCGTTAGAAATCTGAATAAGTAATCACATTACCAATGAAATCATGTTATGAAATTTTGGTTTGTCGAGTGTGTTAGCCATGAATTGTCTCTAGGTGGTTGCCCCAAACTATTCAAAAACTTCAATATAAACATTTTGATCACCATCCTATATATCTTTTAATCCTACAAATGATTAAAAGATGCCCAATATCTTACTTCTGATTGATACTTTACATTACTATCATGGATGTTAATGTTATGGAGTTCATTCATTTGAATGTTCATCCATGTACCTAACTTTTAGTTTAATTTAAGTTCATTTTTAGTTAACTTTTAATTCATTTTAATTAAATCTTAGTTAAGTTTTAAAATTAAATCCCAATTAACTCAAAGTTAAGTCTTAGTTAATTTTTAATTAAGTCATATTTAACTTTTAGTCAATTTTTACTTAAATCTTAGTTAATTATTAATTAAGTCCTAATTAAATTTTAGTTAATTCATAATTAATTCTTATTTAAAAGGTTTTCAAGAAACTTTTTTATTTGATGCACACATAGAAGCCTCCTTGGAAGCTTCTTTGAACTAGGTCCCCAAAGGGGTATAAATAGAAATAGGACCCTTCGTCTTCATTTAGTTTGTTCAACACTAATCTTGTATGATCTTGCACACCATAATTTTGTCATGTTCTTTTCATGTTCATGTTTGCATATGTTAACATAATAAATTTTTTTTTCACATTTGTTTTACACATCTCATGTTTTTATTCATAGTTCTTGGTTTTTGTGTTTGAATCACATAATCTTATTTTGTTCCTTATTTGAAAGTTAGATTTAAACCTTTCCTTTAGCCTTTGTTCTTATGGTTTTTCGTGTTTTTAACATTTACATTTTTTAGTTCTCTTTTATCTACATAAGGATATAAATCCAAGTCTACCGGTGTTCGATAAGAATGTTGTGGATATGGATATGGTGACATGTTGGAAATGAATGTATTTAATGAAGTTTCTTTGATTGTTTATTTCAAATTCACATAAGAAACTACACTTGTTACCCAAAATAATCCATAGTTGTAAATATACATGTATAGTGACATATTTGTAAGGGTCTAATCTATTTGTGCATTTATTACTATCTTGAAACTTGTTTGATATGTATTAAACCATTTGCATGGGACTCACAACCTTAAAACATTTGTAGATTGATTCATTAAGTCAAAATAATTAGATTTGTTTCAACAACCACAAAATTTGTTTGTAAATCTTATTATAAATCCCCATCAGAAATCAAAGATGGACCCCTTTTACATGATGCCGTGAACCATTGAACCCTAGGTGGATGCACTACTAACTTGAAAAAATATTTGATTTTGTTAAAAAATGTTTTTCCATGTCAAAGAAATATGTGTCAAGAACATGAAAACCCACAAGAACAAAAACTAAAGAAAAGGTTTAAGTCTAACTTTCAAACAAAGAACAAGACAAGATTATGTGATTCAAAAACAAAAACACAAAAACTATAAACAAAAACATGAGATGTGCAAGACAAACATGAAAATAGATTTTTAATATGTTAACATATACAAACATGAACAAGAAAAAAACATGACAAGGCTATGGTGCAAGATCGAGCTTAAAACTGATGTTGAACAAACTAAATGAAATGAAGGGTTTTACTTTTATTTATACCCCTTTGGCAACCTAGCTCAAGGAAACTTCCAAGGAGGCTTTTATGTGTGCATCGAATAAATTTTTTTTTGAATACCTTCTAATTGAAAGTCAATTATGAATTAATTGAAACTTAATTGAACATTAATTAGGACTTAACTAAGAGTCAACTGGGAGTTAACTAAAGTTAGTTATGATATAATTAGGAGTCAACTAAAGTTAATTATGACTTAATGAAAAATTAATTAAGAGTTAATTAGGACTTAATTAAGAATTAACTTTGAGTTAACTTATGTTGATTAAAAATTATCTAAAAGTTTATTAGGAGTGAATTAAGAGTCAACTAGAAGTGAATTAAAATTTAACTGAAAGTTAATTAAAAGTGAACTAAAACTAAAATAAAAATTAAGTACAAATTTATTACAAGTCATGGATGATCATTCAAATGAATGAACTCCATGATTGGCATCAATGACAATATGTCAAAGAATTATATAGTTTCTAATTTGACTATAATGTATTGAAAATATTCCTTCATATTCATGGAACCTCTTTCCTGTTCATGCTCACTACTCATTATTCATGCCCACTTGTTCATGAAATTAGCATGGGCCCCCCTAAATCCATAATATTTATGGGAAACCAAAATGAAAAATCCATATATCAAACATGGAACATTATTATGATGAATATGTTAAAATCCATATAAGGAAATTGATATCCTTAAATTAGGTACCAAAAAAAATGATTAAGAAAAAAAACCATACCATTAATGTCAAAGGATGATGTCATGTTCAAAGGGGTTGTAGTTTGATTTGAAAACACAACCTAAATAAATCAACACACATTTCATTAAACCTTTAAACTTAAAACTTTAAATAATCCTAATGGTGGATGCTTTCAACCTAATAATTATACAAACAAATACAAATGGAATAGAAAAAAGTTTTATAACAACTATGTTTTGAATTTAAAAATTATTCAATTCAAAATTTTAATGAACGGAAGCATTAGCCTTAGAGTTTAAAACTAATTATCCCAAAATATTTCTATATAAACCTAAACATTTTTAATGGTAAATGTCATAAAAATTAATAACTATATAAACATATACAAATGCCATACAAAATAATCTTCTAGGAGCGAATGAAAAATTAAAATTGAAACATAATGAGAAGATAAATTAAATGATTGAAACAAGAGTTTATTCTTTTACCTTTAATGTGGTCACTTTAATTTGAGGGCCCAACTTGAGACCTTTTTCATTCACCTTTAAAAGAAATGAAATGAATCTTGTTGTAAATATTTGTATGTGAAAATTTCCCCCAACCTAGGATTGATTTTGATTAGTATTAAAAATTTGTAAATAGTCATAAATGTTTGATGTTTTTTTAATTCTAAATTTATCAAGCCTATTGCTTAATCAAATTGGGTGCCTGTTGCTTAATTAAATTAAGTACATCTTGCATTAAATGGTCCAAATGGAAATAAAGGATTGTTGCCAAAAAAATTCCCATAATTGCAATACCCGCATTTAAGGTTAGTGATTTATTGTCATCATGAGTTTGAATATGATTAAAATAGATGTTAGTGGGTCATTTGCAATACCCACATTTTACATTATAATTTTTACAATTGAAGTCCACAATTTGCAAGTGCATAGGTAAATATGATGATGTATGGGTAAGGAGGTTTTGCTTATAAGTAGATGTTTTGTTAAAAATTAAAATGGTATTGTTGAAAAAATACATGTTTTGCCAAGAAAAAAAGTTTAGTCAAGAATAAATAGAGGTTTTGACAAAAGGCAAATTTTTTGCCATGATGAAATAAATGTTTTGTTAAAATGTAAAAATTTAACCAAAAAGTATAAAAGTTTTGCTGATACATAGAAGTTTAGTTAAAAAACAAAGATATTTAGCAAATAAACATAAAATTGTTATTGGGATATACAAAATTATTTAGGTAGTAGAAAAAATGAATTAGGTAAATATAAAGGTCTTGCCAAAAGGTAAAAATTTAACCAAGAAATAGAAATTTTTTGTCAAGAAGTGAATGTTTAACCAAGAATAAGTAATATTTTGACAAGAAGAGATGTTTAACCAACAAGATTGGTGTTGAACAAATTAAAAGTAATAATGAATTCTATTTCTATTTATATCCATTAGGCACCTATCTCAAAGAAGTTTTTAAAAAAACCTCTAATCTACATATGGCCAATGTTCACCCATGTGCACCCATGTGTGAACTATGAATGAACTAAAATTCAACTAAAAATGAACTTAAACTTAATTAAAAATGAATTCAGAGTTAATTAAGAATTAACTAGAAGTGAACTGAAAGTTAATTGAAATAACTAGAAGTGAATTGCGAGTTAATTATAAATGAACTGTAATTAAACTAAAAATTAGGTATAAATTCATTACAAATCATGAATGAACATTCAAATGAATGAACTTCATAACATTGGCATCCGTGATAGTACATGTTTAGCCAAAAATATGTAAAGGTTTGTTAAGAAATAAAGGTTTAGCCCAAAAAAATGAAGGTTTATCCAAAAATAAATAAAGATTTTGTTGAAAAGTAGACATTTAACCAAAAATATATAAAGGTTTTACTAAGTGGTAAAAGTTTAATTTTAAAAAAAAATGTTTTGTAAAAAAAATATAAAGGTTTTGCAGAAAATTAAAGGTTTAACTAAAGAGTAAAAATGTTTTGCCAAAAGTTAAAGGTGTATCTAGGGAATATAAAAAATTAGCCAAGCTTATAAATGTTTTGCTAAGAAGTAAAGGTTTAACTAGGGGGTGAAAACATTTTGGTGAAAAATAAAGGTTTCACTAAGGAGTAGAAAGGTTTTACCAAAATAAAGGTTTAGCCAAGGAGTAGAAAGGTTTTATTGAGAAGTAAAAGTTTAGCTAAGGAGTAGAAATTTTTTGTCAATATGTAGAGGTTTAGCCAAGGAATGAAAAGGTTTTGTCGATAAATAAAAATATAGCTAAGATATAAAAAGGTTTTGCCAAAAAATAAAGGTGTAGCCATGTAGTAGAATGGTTTTATTGAAAAGTAGAAATTTAACTAGGGAGTAAAAAGGTTTTGTCGATAAGTAAAGGTTTAGCTATGCAGTATTAAAGTTTTGCTAAGAAATAGAAGTTTTGTTGATAGATAAAGATTTAATTAAGGAGTAAAAAAGTTTTGTCGAAAAATAAAGGTTTAAGCAATGAATAGAAAAAATATATCAAAAAATAAAGTTTTGCCAATTAGTAGAGGTTTAACTAAAAAGTAGAAAGGCTTTGTCAATAAATAAAGATTTAGCCAAGAAAGAAAAACATTTCGTCAAGAGATAAAGGTTTAGCCAAGAAAAAATAAGCATTTTGTCAAGAGATTAAAGTTCTGCCTTTGAGTAGAGGTTTAGCCAGAGAGAGATAGATGTTCTGCCAAGAGGTAGAGATTTAGCCTTGAAAGGATGGAGAGTAAGAAGATAAAAAGGTTGGTTGTAACCAAAGGTCAGCAACTTGAAAAAGTTGACTATGGTACTATGTTGGTTAACTGAGAGTCAGGAGCAGGATGAGAAAAGGACGCCGATCATCCTATGGACAGAACGGCCAACTGGTGCAGTCATGGGGGACTGGTTCACTCTAAGAATCTGGCCCCATGTGAGCAAAGAAGGCATGACTGCTTTTGATTCCTGTGGAGTTGCTTTGATTCCTGTGAAGTTTTGCAGGAGAATCATATGCATCTTGGTCGTCTACAAGAATGTTGAAAAAAGCAGCAGCAGGCGGCATCAGATCTTCGACACTGGTGCTTCTTCGACATCAGATCTTTCCTCCTTTTCCTCCTCTGGGTGCTTCTTTGGATTTTTTGGTTTTCCCCTTGAGGATCAGTGCAGGTTTTCATGCTTGTTTTTCATCACTACTCGTATTATCATCATCATCTTCGCTTGGAGACAACGTCTTAGTTCCAACAACTTGCATGAGGAATGTGGAATTGAGAAAAGTATGAGTTGTAAACCCTAAACCCTGAAGCTCTGCTCCTCTTCTGTTGTGTTTTTGGCATTCTTTTCCACAATTGTTTTTCTTCAAGTCTGCAGAAGGAATAGGGCAACTGCAATGATAATACAATCTCTAGTCTTTCTGGTAATCCTTTGTTTCCTTCGTTTCTAGCTCTTGCTCTTTAGCAACAATCTGAACTTTTGTTGCCAACATTCTCTTTGGGAGGAGAAACCCTAGTGCATCACTGGATGCAAAGAAATCAGAAAACTTCTGTAAAGACAAATCTACAATGATGTGCATGGGGGAGCTTTCAGGGATAGGGTTTAGGATTTAGGGATTTATTATTTGCTTATCTACACCCACTGTTGGGTCGGTGGGTAGTCATTGCAGCTCGTCACTGCCCTTCGTGATGAAGGTGATGGTCTGTCACTTTGTGAGCGACTCTCATGAGGTTATGACTTCACTCATTGTCGTGTTACCTTTAATTGTTGTTGTGGAGATTGCTCTGCAATTTCATCAAGCTTTAGGATTTAGGGAGCCTTCATGGATAGAAAGAAATAAGAGAAAACTGCAGGTGTGCATGCCCCTATTACTCTCTCTTTTGTGTATATTAACGAGCTCTGTTTTTGCAGGGTAAGAAATGTGCAGAATCTTTTGCTTTCAGCCTCCATAAAGAATCATCAGGACTTTTGAGGGTGTGTGCTGTTCGGAGTACCCATTTGCTCCAAGAGAAGGAACAAGTAGCTGCAGCAGGGACAAGAAGTGGTGGTGATGGAGCCACCTTTGTGGAGAATCCACATGATCCCTGGATGATGCAGGAGGATAAGAATAATGACAGCATTTTTGTTGCAGAGGATTATTCAACAACTGAACATGTTGATGACAAAAGTCTGGAGAAAACTCTGAAATTAAGACCTAGTCCTGATGGGAAGTACCACAAGGTGATCGATTTGATTGCTGATCCTGATGAGCTTGCTGCAGCTTATGAGCGTTGGAAATCCAACAAATTAGAGATGGAGAGCTTCCATTCTCATGAGGAAATTGATAGGAGTTGGTTTGATCAAGCAACTAGAGAGTTGCTTTCTGGAACGTACAAATTCAAACCTGCAAGAACAATCAACATTCGCAAGCTTGGGGAACCACCTGATGAGGTCAGGCAGCTCAAGGTCATTCATCCCAAGGATTTGATTGTTCAGGAGGCAATCAAGACAGCATTGGAAGACATCTATGATTCTACAATTTCAGAGAACACTCACAAATCCAGACATGCTGCATTGAGGTACGTCAGACGCTGGTGGAGAGGAATGTCTTGGTTCTTTGAAGTCGTTGTTGACGAAAAGAGCTATGATACTACTAAGCATTTGACAGTGCTGAAACACATCCTTGCAGAGAAAATACAAGATCAGCGTTTTCTGGACACGATAACACAGTTGTTTGATGCAGGCACTATCAGTGTTGGAAGGTCCTCAAGTGAAGAAGGAAGTGTTTTGGCACCCATCCTCTGCAACATCTACTTCCAGAAACTGGATGAGGAAATGGACCAGATCAAGCAAGAGTGCAACACTGTGCCAAAGAAATATAGCATCAACCCTGCATATCGAAAGCTTATGGTCCTCAAACAGAGAACACTGGCAAGGCTTGGGGAGGATCCAGAGGCAATGAGACGTGAAAGGCAGCATCGATTGGGTATAGTTAAAAAGCTGCAAATCAGTCGCCATAACTACAAAGACCCTGGATACCTTGAAGTGCAGTATGTTCGATTTGGAGATAATATCCTAATTGGTGTTGCAGGGAAGAAATCAATGGCCCTGAAGATCATGGAGAGGGTCACCATGTTTCTGCAATCAAACTTGAGCATTCAGGTTAATACTGAAAGGACACGTCTCAGTCATGCAATCTCTGACAAGCTGCTCTTCATGGGTGTGCTCCTACAATTGCGTGACCCAAAGGATAGGCCTGAGATGAGCACTGCTACTATTCGAGCCATTAAGAAAAAGCGGGCTCAATCATTGAGAATAAACCAGCAGCTAGAAGATCAGTGGGAAAGAGAGAGCCGACGGGCAGTACTGAAATGCTGGACAGTAGCATATGAGAAGTGGCACCGGGACTTAGTTAAAGATGGTGCTAAGAGACATGCGATTCAGACCACCACAACACAGCATCTTCTAGTTATGCCTGAGGAAGAGAGTCGTCAATGGCAAATGAACACCCGAGAAACACTTAAGTTGTTCATAACAGCAGCTTTGCGACTAGGGTTATTCCCTGAACAGGAAGTGCAGAAGTTCAACAAAATCCTTGGCATTCTCCAGAAGACATCTGCTCAAAAACCTGAGCACTTGCAGGCAGGCTGAGAATTGAATGTTGGCCCTCCATACTACTCACTAGTAATGGTTCTCTCAGTTTTACACTTCTCTCCAAAACTCTAATCCTTGAGGTATGTTTCTCCTTCCCCTACAGTCTTATCCTCAAGTGAATTTGAATTTGCAAGCCTGAAATGGAGAGCTTTTATCTTAATCCTGAGTGCCTAAGCAAAGGACTAAATCCCCTGAAATCCACTTGAGGGTTTTAGCTTGGAAACACCTTCTTCACCTCTTGATTTTGCCACAATAGAGGTCAGAATTTGTTGTTTTAAAGAGAAAATTGGAGAATACATTCCATTGCTGTTTTTGGTCATTCAGGGAGCTCCATTGTTTATCAGAATTTCAGTGATCCAATGTTCTTTTATGTGCTGAGTGCAGGATGAAAGGGAAACCTGACCAATAAACTGACCACGTGCACCTAAGATATCAACCATTTCTCCTGTGGGTTTACACAAGTTGAGTATTCATAACAGTTATGGTAGTGATTGCATTGGGCTCATTGATGTATGATCTTTTGTGTGTTAGTATGCAACCTCATGAAGAAATCTTAGTCTGACTCTCATTTCAAAACAGGTTTAACACCAGGTACATAATAATCTAGACCAGCTGGTATGCAGTGAACTAAATACAAAGTTCATACCAAGAATCCCAACAGGCAAATTTTGGGTTTTTATGAAAACCAGCCTGATGTACAATGTATTCAAAGAAAATTTGAAAAGAAACACAGTACAAGATGAAGTTCCCATTTGATTTGAGTTCGAAAGAGTTCTCCAGGGGTGACAAACAGCAAAATTTAGGGATGTTATGAAGCCAGAGTGCATGCATCACAGAAACACAAAATTGTTAAGAGTTAAGAGCTGTACAGAGATGGAGATTGAAGTAGATCATGCAATGAGTTTCAATCTCCATCTCCAAATAATTCAGAGAGGTGTTGCAATGAGTTGTTCAATCTCCATTTTCAGCTCTGATGGTTCAAGATTAGAGTAGTTGTAATTGGTTCAAATGGGTCAGATATATGGAGATCAACTTTGGATAGTGCAAGGGTTTTAGTGTTCATCTCCATATCCAATGTGTTCAAAGTGTTGTTGCAAATCTCCATGTTCATGGTTCTCTTTGAATGGTTCAATGTGGTTGCAATAGGTTCCAATGGAGATGGAGATCAAAGGGACCATGCAATAGGTTCAAGATCTCCATCTCCAATGGTTCAAAGTAGTTGCATGCAATGGGTTCAAATGGTTATGAAGCTCAAAGTGGATCATGTAATGAGGGGTTCAATTTCCATCTCCATGATCTCGTATGGGTTCAAAGTGGTGTTGCAATGGACCATTGTTTGACAATTTCTCCATGCTTAAAGTAGTTGCAATGAGTTCAAATGGAGATAGAGATGATAATAAATATCATGCAATGGGCTCAATCTCCATCTTCATCTCCAATACATGGGTCCACTTAGTGGTGTTGCAATGGACCAATGTCCAATCTCCATCTCCACTGAGTTCAAAGTGGTTGCAATGGGTTCAAATGGAAATGGAAATGAACTTAGTGGATCATGCAATGGGTGCTTCAATCTCCATTTCCATCTCTAATGGATTCAAATGGAAATAGAAATCAACTTACTGGATCACACAATGGGTGGTTCAATCTCCATTTCCATCTCCCAATGCTTTCAAAGGAGTTGCGGTTAGTCTATATATAGATCTTGGGGTACACAGAGTGGGTGCAGCACTGGATGCTCAAGTGTCTTTGGAACTTAAACCAACATCTTCAATCATGAAATCACGATTCATGTTTTCACAAGCTTGAAATTTTGCAGTCTAAAAACCTTGCAGATCTATCTCAATTGTTGTAACAGAGAAAAAAACAAAACAAAAAGCAAAAACCAGGAAAAAGTACAGAGATCTCAGATGCTGCTGAGTTCAACCATGATAGTGACATAGTTGCAATAGAGACATAAACTTGTTCTTGAGCCTGACTTCCATGATATATCTTAAGAAGAATTTTTGCTATGAAAAATTCTTGAGCAGTCCCATGACTGTCTAGAACCTACCTCAAGTGAGGAGCTCTTGAACTCAAGAAGAAGTGAACTGAATCATGCCCCTTGAAGCACACTGCATGAGGAGTATCTGTCTGTCTGGAAGAAGAACTCCAGCTCCTCATGATGATCTCTCGAGGTATCTATGGATACAAGTAACTTGTAAGAAGGCAAGAATTATTAGCAGCTAGCTGGTTTCATGAAGATCAAGGGCTTGACTGCATGTGGCCTAAGCGAAGCTCCAGGTCCAAGCTGCTGATCTGATGATCTTGATGATGATGCTCAGATTGTGCCACAGTTGATCTGCAGCTTGCAGTGGCAGCTTCTGCCTCATGAGTTGAATCTGCATGCAGCTGGAGTCGAGCTGCAGCTGGTCCAGAGAGCTCCTGTACAAGGCAGCTTGTGCTGCTGCCGTAGCTGTGCGGCTGGAAGATGAAGCTGCTGTTGTTGTCGATCTCAACAATATTTGAGTCTTGAAAACATTTCATTGCTGCAGCTGGTGGGTGGAGGAAATTCCGGCTTTGGATCAGGTGCTGCATATTCTCATGGTGATGCAGATCATTCTCAACAGCAGACGATGATCCATGAGAGAAGTAGTTGAAAAGAAGCGGCGGATTGGAGCTTGGAGCTGCTGGACGATGCTGCTGCTGCTGCTGCAGATTCTCGCTTTCTCGCTGCTCAGGTACTGTAACGACAGCCTGATGGAGACTAGAAGTCAAGGACGTGCTGGAGAAGAAGCTGGGATCCTGCAGCTGATGAGCAGCATTTGATCTGTGAGCAGCGGCTCGTTCGCGTCTGTGGACGTTCATGTGACCACCCAAGGCTTGCGCGGTGCGGAACTCGCGATGGCAGAAACTACAAGAGTAAGAGGAAGGTGGCCACTGCGTTCCGCTACTACCGCTCACGTCCTCCGCGAATGCACGAACCTCCCAAGAGTCCATCTCCATGATCAATGCAAACACTCACGCACACGCCTGCTGCAGCAGTTACTGAGGAGTCCGACGTTAATCCTTCGTTTGCTTTTATTGCTTCTTACGCTTAATACTACACTCCTGCTAGCTTCTTCTCGCAGCTGCACGAGCTCGAATCCTCCAACCTTATATCATCACATGAGTTCGTTGTACACGGCTCTGGGATCATTGAGCTGCCTCCGCTTTTCTCTCGCTCCTCCAGCTACTACTCCTCTTCCTCCTCCCTTGAAAGTAAAGTCAATGACTGCAACTCCTCCACAAGAACGTCGTAAGAAGCTCAATGCATGGCAAGCTTTTCTCTTGCTCCTAGTCTTCCTCCTCCTCCTCCTCCTGGCAGCTTCACAAAGGTCGTAAGCAAGTGTCAGTAGTCTAGCGTCTGAGAACCCACTCGACCTCGATGGGTATACTACCGGAGAAACTGCTGATGGTCTAGAGATTGAACAGATCCTCTCTCTCTCTCATCTCTTTCTCTCTGGTCTCTGTCTCTGTGTGTCTCTCGATCGTCTCTTTCTAATTTGTGACGAAAATAAGCTGGTGGCCTCGTTATATTTCTCAAATGTTCTTCGCTTCCTGATCACACGCGAGTTTTGCAGCAACTAGCGAAGAGAGTTTTGTGCAGCTCATGGATGCTCCGATATTGCAGCAATGGGTAAACTTGTACTGCATTTTGTGAAGTTCACGCCTGAAGTAGTGCGTCTCTCAGATCCCTCAATCGATCGATCCTTCTTCTATTATTGCTGCAACTGCTGCTAAATTGATCACGGAAGCTTTAAGTACCGACAGAAGAGGTAAAACTCTGCTCAAGGAAGCTGATGGAATCGATCATGAGGAAGTTGATGGAGTCGATGAGCTCGCTTTATCTATCTAGCTATCGAGACCAAAAAAAAGAAAAAAAAAACCAACAAAACAAAACAAATGTAATTGCTGCTACTGTACAAGAACTCTCATCTTCAGCAACTTCTGCTTCTTCTACTTCCTCTTGACGACATGTTCCAAGAAGAAAGAACCTGCGGGACACATAGAGTTTCCTCTGGAGCGAGCAAGCGAGCGAGCGAGCTCTGGCTCTTGATAATCTTCAACACACTCCTGGAGAATTTGTTTTTTTGCAAAAAAAAATTGTAAAAAACACAATTGTTAACTCTCTTGGATATAGCCGATCTGTTGTGTGTATATATAGCGCGAATCTAGGATTGAAGGTTGCGTGCGCGCGCCGCGAAATCGATCGCACTGATCACGATAAAGAACAACAAAGATCGACTTGTGTCGCACCTTGCACACAAGAAGACGACGAAAGCCCTGACGCGCAGTTCGAGGGGTGTACCCGCCGTTATCCAGGGTGTGTTTCTTAGGGTCAGATCAAGAAAGGATTTGTCCCCCCCCCCAATTTCTTTCTCGGGTAGACTGGACTAAACAGACTCTAAAGAAGGCCGGGTGTTCCTTAGACTGTGTGTCTCTCGGGTTTGGGACTAAAAAGACCCTAGAGAAGGCCGGGTGTTCCTTAGACTCTGTCTTGGGTAGACAGGACTAAAGAGACCCTATAGAAGGCCGGGTGTTTAGACTGTCTCAGGTTTGGGACTAAGAGACCCTTAGAGAAGGCTGGGTGTTCCTTAGACTGTGTGTGTCTAGGGTTTGGGACTAAGAGACCCTAGAGAAGGTCGGGTGTTCCTTAGACCGTGTGTGTCTAGGGTTTGGGACTAAGAGACCATAGAGAAGGTCAGCTGTTCTGAGAAGGAGTTTTGGGTTTGTACTAAGGGGTCCTAAAGAAGGCTGGGTGTTCCTTGGACTGAGTCTTGGGTCTGGACTAATAGACCCTAGAGAAGGCCAGGTTTAGCCCCCTTGAGGTTTTCCAATGTTTTCTTCTTTTTTCATTATTTATTTTGGTATTGAAAATTTGGCCAAATTTGACACAAAAAAAATTAGAAAAGTTAGTTGATTTTACACTAGAAAATAATAATGAAATTTCCAAAATTTTCACAATTTCTTTGTCAAAAAATGGCGAAATGTTTTCTACAGAAAAAAATCAGATTGATGTTCCTGGAATGAGGCTTGGGTTTGGACTAAGAGACTCTAGAGAAGGCCAGGTGATCCCCACTAACTGGGGCCTATGCCCAATCTGTGTTCCTAGGCCCCTTATTTTGGAAATGCCCTCACCCTAGGGCCTTACCCTACACATAATTTTGTTATCTTCTGTTTTGTTGTTTTTTTTTTTTTTTTT
>Ga0209611_10000095_pt1 | contig 96109 bp, 75 predicted proteins | sample S1TSphgellanicum_3_FD_187693 | JGI IMG/M metagenome (GOLD analysis project Ga0209611, IMG submission 187693) | Host-associated microbial communities from peat moss isolated from Minnesota, USA - S1T2_Fc - Sphagnum magellanicum MG (SPAdes) (version 2) | ecosystem: Host-associated > Plants > Peat... | reverse complement strand
GTTGCATCATAGTTGTGAGAATGACCAAAATAGTTGAAATTTGGTTTTGTAGTTGCAAATATTCCCAAATCTAGTTGCAAACGACTACAAGTCGCATGTAGTCGTAAATGGAGTGGTTACATTTTGGTTGATTTCTACTAGTACCAATAAAAAGTTTTTTCTCACTTTTCTTCTTTGCATCAACCATATTTCCTTGATATTTTCTTTTCACACTTGGAGTAATAGTGGTTGTGGCACATATTTATGAGAGTAAAGTTGCTCAATAGTTTTTGATTTTTTGTAATGTTTCTTCCTTGAATTTCTCTTACATTTTCTTAACGTGTTATCTTTAATTTTAGCTCACTAGTTGGCAGCCATTTAATTTTGTCAATACAATTGTTATTGGTCCATAGCAATGAGCTAGGTTCATTTAATTGGTCTTGGTTTGGAGTTTGTCTAAGGCAATCTTTTAAGTTTGGCATTGTGATGAGAAATCCCATCTCAATTTGGATTTCTTTTGTACAATAATTACATTTGTCATAATGATTATTAGTGTATCATTATGTCGATAGTCCTTTAATTTGTTAATATTAATTTTCTCCTTATCATCATTACTTAGGGTGGATAATTCTACTAGGTTATTATTGAAAACTTTTTGCATTTTATAAGGACCTTCCACAATAACCTGAACTTTCCACCTTTTATTTTCATAGCTTTAGGCATCCATAATACCAACTCTCCTTCCTTAAAACTTTTCATCTTGCCTTTATCATCTTGTTGGAATTTTCGTAATAATTTAATATGGTTCATATTTTCTCTAGCATGCCAACAATTTTCATGTAATTTTACCAACTCCTCCATTTGTATTCGAATTGCCAAATGAATGTCATCTTCTAGTACATTTGAATTATGTGAATAGGTACCATAAATTCTGCTAGCATAACAGGTTGAATGCCATAAACCAACTCAAATGGTGTTGCGTGAATTATTATTTTGTAAACAATTTGATATGCCTATAGAGCTATAAATAGCTTGACATCCCAGTCATTTTGGTTTGCATTTACCATTTTGGCAAGTGATCTTCGTAAAGTTTTGTTTGTGGACTCAACTTGACCATTTCCTTATGGATAGTAGGTAGTTGATTTATGATGTGTGATCATAAATTCTTGAGTTAATATTTCAATTGTCCTATTAAAAAAATGAGTGCCTTGATCACTCACTAAATGAGTAGGACATCCAAAATGGGTACTAATATTTTCATGAGTAAATTTAGTAGTGCTTTGAATAATATTATCTCTTAATGTTTTGGCTTCTACCCATTTAGTTATATGGTTAGTGTCCACCAAAATATATGGATTTCCAGTAGATTGTGCAGCTAATTTAATTGGTGCCATGAAGTCGAAACCCCATTCATAAATGATTCAAATGCCATAATGGGTTGAAGTGGTCCTTTATTGCTTCGCCACATTAGTGTAATTTGAATGTAGAGACCATGGCAGGTAAATGCATTCGGAGATGAAACATATTATACCACAAAAACATGCCAACTAAAACCTATTAAAACATGGCTATCAGAAATTGCTAGCCTTTATTCTAGGTTTGCCAACTATGAAAGTTGAAACACGATTGTGTCCATGAACAAGAAATGAAATTTTTGTAGATGTGTTTTGAAACATGATAGTTGTTGAAGAATTTTGTAATTTACCACCGAAACATAAACTTACCTACTAGTTTCTTAACATGGTTCTTTGGAACTGATAAAATGTTGAGACATGGAATCTGATTCAGAACAATGACTAAAACATGATATTTTTGTTGGAGAAGTTTGAAACTTTTGGAATTTTTTGGAAACTACTGAACTTTGAAAAATCATAGGAAATATTTAAATAATTTCTTTTGTAAATTTGTTTCATGAGTACATTTATTACGTTCTATAGATTTTGAAATTTCAATCATATCAAGAATATTGTGTATTTTGATGTTCTTAATCATTGCATTTAGAAAACAATTAACGAAATGTAATGTTAATTCTTTTTCTTGAACTTTTTGGTAAAGAACACAAATTTGAAATATGATTTAAGAATTTTTTGTGAATTTTCATCCTACTTTAATTTTGAAGTCATTTTATTTTTAGGTTTTTATTACGCAATTATTTGAATAAACATAATTTAGTTATGAATTTTCAAAGTTAAGCCCTTTTAAGTAAATGAATCATTTTAATTAGGAATGTTTTTTTAAATTCCATTTTAAAATTACAAAATAAATTTCAAACCATATATTAAGGCATGGAATGAATAAACATAAGAATAAAAAATAATAATTGTGAAAACATTTAAAAGAAAAGGCCCAAGAAAATGATTTGGTCACTTTCGATTTGTTAACCATTCCTTTAAGTGGTTCCTAATGGCATGGTGGTACCACCCAAGAATGGGTTCACCCATGACGTAGGTAAAGGTTCATTCATGCTTGATAGTAAACTATATGTTAAATTGGAGGTAATTTAAAAAGAAAATTATCACATGTGTTCATACAATCCTAGGTGCAACTTGATGTGGCATGCATATAAATGTGAAACAATGTTAATGTAGGTGTTACATTATCACCATTTTGCACTAGGCAAATCTTGACATTCCGTAGTGTCCACTAGTGCCTCCTTGACACTTTGTATAAAACAATACATTTTGTCCAAGTTATAAAAGCAAAACCCTACCTTTTTCACTAACCCATAACCTATCATCCCTATGTTTTTGTCTCAACACATGGCACAAAAGGAGTCGTTTGGGATCCATATCAACCCTACATGCACAACTATCTTTAGAAATTCAATTTGAAATGGGAGTAGTCGATTTCTATTATTACTGCAACTACCTATATCCAACCAACAAAAATACTATTATTCATGCACTTGAAACCGGGGTGGGAAAAAAATTAAAATAAAATAAAGAATGTGTGAAAATATACATTTGAATATGTAGTTTTTGTGTCCAAAACACCTTGCAAATGAAGGTGATTCTATAGTTAGAAACCCAATATGTTTCATTTGGCTTATGGCTCATTAGGATCTAAATCACACATTTTAGTTATCATTATTAAAAGTGGCAGTCTTTAAAGGTCCATATTGAAAATGAAATAGAAAACATAATTTTGGTACCTTGGATATTACAACCTTGTACCATTATTAATTCATGGCAACTTCAAGATCTAACGCGTCTGAATCATAAAGTTTGTCCCATCGTCTTTTTTTGATATCTTCAATTATTTTTCTATCACATTTTTGTACATAAGGCCATTCCAAATAGTGGCCATATTCAACACTAATGTCAACCAACTCCTTCCAAGCTTTCTTTACTCACAAATTTTCCAAAACAAATGTTTGACTTTCTAGTAGCAAAATATCACAAATTTGGGGCCAAATGTGGTTCAAAATCACAAAATTAGGGAAAATGTTAGAAAAGTCCCCCATTGCCCCTATGCACCTGGAAAGGAAATATTGTAATGCATCCATTTAAATCCAAAGATACAATGATGAATTGGAACTTTACAGAAACCTACCATAAATTCATTAATGTGCATAATCTTTGAAACCAAATTGAAAAAATTAGAAATTTTTCCAACCTCAAGATTTTGAAGTTGATTCAACTTCAATGTAAAGTAATTTTCAAAACAACAAAGATGATGATTGCATTCTAGCTTGAGGTACATTCCACCAATTTACACTTGGGAAATGGTTTCAAAGGGTACTAATTTGGCCTTAGAAGGGGACTTACTGGTCTTTGAATGATAGGAAAATGAGGCCAAAATTATTTGACCAGCATCATGCCCATAGCCCTAGAAGGGACCAACAAAGAAACTTTGTAGCCTTGTTCACCCAATACAAAGTGGTCCAAGTGATGCGAGATGATCAAACCCTATTAATGTATGTAGGCCTCCTACTATTAACCATGTTTACACATTAGCCAACAATCTATCGTCACCCCATCTTCGTTCCTTGGATAAATACCCACTATTGCTTGCCATCACTTCCCCTCCCACAAATATCTGAGTCTTCAACTACAGCTATTGTAAGACCTAGCTATCTGCTTAGCACAATCAAAACTCAAAGTACCACTACTGATAGAATCTTTGCAACCTTGAAAGGCATTTAAAATTCCATAGGTTAGTCATTTAAAGATGGAAGAAAAAAGAAGTCAAGAACAAGCCCGTAATCTGTTAGATAACCTTAATTGAAAGTCAAATCCCTCTTTTGATAGCAAAAAGGGACATTAAAAAACAACTCTTGTCCACTATGGTTGCCCATTTTCCCAAGGACTTGTCGCACATACTATAGGTATGTGCAAGGCCTCATTATGATTTTAACATGCTATTCACTCAATTAATATAATCAACATAGGTCACTAACCTCAAAACAACTACTGCCCACATACAATTTACACACAATGCACAAAATTTCCTATTGAAACATGCACAAAGAAAAGGATACCTAATTTCCAGCATGATGTCCAGTAGTTGATGTGTCAACCAGTGATCCAATGCCTGCTACAATAGTGTCATAAACACGACCACTTGCTTTAATCTCTGCAACTGGAATTGGTGCCCTCTATCATCTAATCAAATACAACAAAAACAAAATTAATGAAGTAGAAAGACAACAACAAATTTAGTACTATGGCTTTAAACCCTAAACCTAACATAATTTCCAATGCCAATTGGGTGCCATGATAACTCTTTGTTTGCACTTGATCTCATCAAGACTAACCACAAATAGGAAACAACATACCATATGAGTGTTTGCTGCAATGGCTAGTTCTACCACTCAAAATGCATTGTGTGCATGCATTAAATAGTGCATTCCACTAACAAACAAGAAACTGGTGCCAAGACCCATTAATAGTTCAACTTTAGGATGAAGTTGAGAGCCAAAAATTCTTGTGGATAGGATTGCATTTTCATTCACATATCGCAACTACACACCAAGAAGGGATTTACTGAAGATTAACACCTTGAAAGTTTCAAGCAGTTTGACCCCTATATGAGCTACTAATGTTGACCATTTTCTTATAGTGTACATTAACTCATAAATGTTCAAATGAACACCTAGAGCTCTCATGCACAGGAATTCACACAAATGAAAAGTAAAAGGAAGGTTTCATACTAGGTGCAGAAACATACATAATAGTTGTCGATCCATTGATGGCTAAATTAGTGAATGCTAATATTCTAATGATCTATCTACATGTGAAAATCAACCAACTACATGTCAAAAGGTTATTATAAAAAAAGGTAGGACATGGGAAAAGCTTCCCATACAAATAAAAATATTTGGTAGTCCATGCTTCAACATTCAACCTTTCATAAGTCTTTAGGCAATATCCAACTTGTAAATATAGGTTGTTTGCTCATATTCTTGCATCTAGCCTTTGGTAATCAAACATCTACATTTGTTGTTAAAGGAGCAAGTGCATGTCAAAGGACTAGAAAAAAAAAGTTGGGCACAAAATAATATCTGTCAACCAATGTATCCGAATAACAATAATGTATACATGTGATGGGGTAGGTAGGTGAAGTAGTAGTTTGTCATTGTAGTCTTGGACTAAATAAAGAGTATAGCAAATTGTAATTACTTGAGAAGTTTGGCAAAATCAAGGCACGCATCTCAATAGGTTAATGCTACACCCTAAACGATATTTACAACTCTCTTCTTCATGGTAGTTCTTTATGGTCAACAATAACGGTCTTTAAAGTTGCATCCTCTCTTGATGGTAACAAACAAATTGCTCTATGTAGGTATATGGTGCGAAGTTGTGGATGAACATCTATTGATGTTATTAGATGAAAATGACATGTTTTCATCTACATTTTTGATTCATTCTTTCCCGCCCATTCTTGCCATGTTTCCTATTTTCAATTGTGTTAGAGTAATACATCTAAGGAACTTGACAACCTGTCATAGTTGCAGTTGATGGAGAGTATGGAACTAAATTACATAGTCCCAACATAAAGGGAAGATGCCAATAATGCACATGTTATAGAGCAGAAATGTGAGTATGAGTGTAACAAGGATGCTCATGTGGCTTCTCTTGCATACTTGCTGAAACCTCTTCAAAACATGACAAAAGAATTATATTTAGACTCAACCTTAAATATTACAAACCATTTCATTCTATATGTAGTGTTAATTAGATGGTGTAAATTGCTTTATCCCTTAGGTTTCACAACACCGACCTTGTGGTACATGTTCTTTCATTTTCATTGCTACAAATTTCTCTATGTGGATATTTTAAAATTTGTAAGGAGTCAATTTTTACAAGGTAGTTTTTTTCATCGTAACATAAAGTAGGTGGTTAAGTCATCCATTGTTCACACTTTTACAGTTAGGAGTCATTCATCAAAGAAAGACTGGGGCACCTACGTTTGTTCTTACTGAAACTAGGAGAGCCTCTATAGTGAAACACTAGGTTGGGCAAAATAAGGGAAGATGCAAACTTCAAGGAAATTAGTTCCTTAAAGGAAATGGAAAACACTTTTGCAAAGATGGAAACCAATGATGATTACACATTAGGTTAGTTTTTATTGGCATTTGACCTAGGCTAGTTGTTTCTTCCACATCCTATGTTTTTGTTCTTCGAATGTAGGTTTGCAAATCTTCACAAGTCTTGAAGCTTGTTTCAATCCATGCAAACTTTTGAGTAATCTGCATACTTTTCCTTATTCTTCATGATTGAAAAATCCCTTCGGCTGCTCCACATATATTTCCTCCTTCACCTCCCCATGTAAAAAAACAGTCTTGATGTCAAACTACATGATCTCTAGGTCTTTAACTGTAGATAGTCCTTACATTATCAAACTTTGCAACGGGGGTGTATGTTTCAACACAGTTAACTCCAAACCTATGAACAACCCTTTGCTACTAATCAAGCCTTGTATCTCTCCATATTACTATCCACTTTGGGTTTAACTTTAAATGGCCATTTGCATCTTACTGTGTTTATTCTTGGTGGGACAGTCACAAGCTTCCAAGTTTGTTTGCATGTAATGATTGGATTTCCTCTTGCATAACTTTTTCAAACTTCTATCAATCAAATGATATCATGGCAACCTCACAAGTTTCAAGCTCATATAGTAAGCCTACTAATTTTGTCAAACCGGCAAAGATTGGATGATCACTCCCCCATTCACCAAATGTGATTGGTGGCTATTTTGTTTGACCTGGAGAAGATCCTTTTTGAGGAATGTCATTATCATTGAAAATATCAATCTCTTGATATGAATCACTTGTTTAGTTGCCTATTGCAATGAATCTTGGTCTTCGATGAAAACATCTTCATATATGGTGTGACAAGGTTTAATGGCTTTCCCACTCTTGGAAGACCTAGGTGCATTCATTACCTCATGTTCATTTTGACTTAAAATTAGGTTTCTACTCATCTTTGATATCAATGTTTTATTCTTCAAGACTATTTCAAAAGTATTTTCAATATTCAATCCCTAATTAAATGAAACATCTTTGTTGATGATTCTTTTTCCTTTTTTTAGTACACCATAAATCGTAGGCATTTGAGTTAATATTGTAACCTAAAAAGATGCACTTCATGCTCTTTGGTTCCAATTTCTCAATTCCTTTGGTACATGAGCATAATCAATGTTACCAAAAACTCTTATATGACTGATGTCAAGCTTCCAAAGGTGATTTGCCTTTTAGGACTTTAGTTCCTATCCTATTTAGAATGTAGACATTGGTATGAGCAACCTCACCAAAAAAATTAAAGCTAAATTTCTACATAGGAGTATGGATCTAATTTTTTCCACCATTGTTCAGTTATCTCTTTCTAGAACACCATTTTGCTGAGTTGCATAGGCAACACTAAATTCTTGAAGACTCCTTTCTTTCTTAGGAAACTCTCACTTTCTTTTAGTAAATTTTGAACTTTTTTCATTCAAATTTTTTATTTCAAAACTTGTGTCTCTTATGGCTTAATGTATAAATACCGAAAATGCTAAAATACCTCTCCCTTTGACTTCATGTAGTAAATTTTTTATAAGAACTATGATCACCTTTAAACATTCATGACATACATCTACATGATAAAATGGGTCTTAATGACAGGGCAAACTACATAGTGAAATTTTTAGGCATACAAGATTGAAATCATTGAACAACATTATTTTGACTAGGGCTTTGCATATTATCACACCATAGCAAACAAACCAATCAACAATTTAGCTTTCTTGCATGCACATTGTCATATATTTTCTCTTAGACCAGAAATTCTAGCTCTCTTCACACATTATGTTTTATTTCTTTCCATAATGTGGCGTTCTATATTACATGGCAGTGATTTAGACACAAAGATCCTGAGATGGTGTATAACAATAGTGCCACCTTTGTGTGGATAATTCCTATCTTCTATTGGGTCCAATACATTATTGGACCACTAAGGCACATGAGAACATGCACTACAATGTTTTGTTATCTTTAGTTAAAAATTTTTCCAGGTTATACCCATAAAAGGTATCAACTTAGACCAGATATGTTATTCATTCTAGGATTGAATGGTAATTATGTACCTAGTGTCACCTTCTGCTTAGTGTTTTTATAGTGGGTTTTTGGACATTATGTATGCAATCTAATATCTTTTCCATAGTATCTTTCTGTTACATAAAACTTGGGTCCAAAACATTGCCTACATGCATGTTATATACTTGTTGTAGGAGAAGGTCTTTTGTAAATTGCCGATGTGTATGGGAATCTTGTTTAAACTTGCTTTGGACTCTTTGTTGTGGTTACAGGTATGATCCATTAAAATGGGATTTCAGTCCAAAGTTGAGAATTGCAACAAACATGTGGTGTTCTACTTGCGATTTTCTGAGGGTCTCTATTGAAAGAATACAAATCTTAATGTGGTGATGCTTTTGCTGCAACTAAGACAAGTGTAAAGAGTGCTAGTTTTGTAATGAAGAATGAAGCACATTATTGTCTCTTGAATGCTAGCCAACATACATGCCAATTTTGTGTCTTTCTAGCGATTCTAAAAATTTCAAGATGATGCAATACTTTGTGAATGCTTTACAATTGTTAATTTAATCTTGTCAAAACTTAAGGAAACATTACAATGTTGCAGATTCAAATAGATTAGGTGTGATCCAATACCATTGTGTTGTGATTTCTCCCGAGTGATAGGTTTTGACAAAGTGGGGCACTTGAGAATCCTTTTTGGCTTCAAAACTTATTTGATTGTTTGGCCTCCATGTTTCATGAGGCATTTTTTACGGACAACAATGAATTCTTTTTGAACTTTGTTACGAATATCCAAGGGTGGGGGTTTTTTTTTTTGCATTTATGTTTAGACATATGTATTGGTTGTAAAGCTGATGTAATCGAAGGGCGACTACTCCTTGGCTTCGACAATGCATTCGCTTTTGCCTTTTATTCTAGAATGTTTCCACCTTTTGCAAAATACACACTCTCCATTGTGTTTCTTAATGGCGGGTACAACTTTAGTTTGATAGGATTCCTTTCGAAATCCATAGCTTTGTCACACCCTTTTTTTCGATACTCATTGACTTTCATTTTCAAGTTCTTCTTGTAGTGACAATAAACATAAATAAATTCCTTCCTGTCCTTTTGACAATGATTGTGACATTCATTAAGTAATTGTAGCCACTCCTTATGAGTGTAGGTCTCCATGAAAATTGTTTTGTTTATTTTCACATTTTCTACTATCATGTCTGTTGCTTCGTTCTCCATGTTTCCTTTCTTCTATCAAGACTAATTCAACTTTTGTGTTAAGAATAATGGAAGATTGGAAGAAGGGAATGTTATGCATGGATCACCTTATGCTTGAGTTGGAAAAGGAAAGAAAGCTCGCAGTTATAAAGAAACTAAGAAATTATACAAAGAAACTAAACCCTAACTAAATTGAAACTAAGGTGTGTTTATTTGTTTTTTGTGACAATTAACACATGATGCATCCCACTTGTAATCAATTCCCACTTAAACTTAAGAAAATTATTCTATTACTTTCATTAATTGTTTTGACAAAATAGTCCGATGAAAGTTAGAGGAAGCGTGGGAAAGTTAAAAAAGGTCGAAAACATCATGGATGGGGATTGCATGGGGAAACATAAAAAATGGGCACATGAGGTTGAAACATAGCTCATGTTTGGGGAGCTCAGCTGCCTGGGCATCGAAACGTGTGCTCGGCCACCCGGCAAAACTTGACATGTTTCAATGGGTGCGTGGAAACCCACGCGGGGCCGCCTCGAAGCGAGGCGCGCATTCACGACTTGTCGCTGAAGTAACGTGGGGGCGGGGCGGGGATACGCGCGCTCGTCCGACCCGACCTGACTAAGGAGCGTTGGAATGCAAGCGATGGTGGTAAGTTTCGTGGCGATGGATTAGGGTTTGGAGATGTTAGGGAAGGGACGGAGGGCGGAGGGGAGTGGGCTGGATAGAAAGGCAATGACGATGTTCCTTGACTTGTTGTTTCGCTCTTTGTTTGGGAACGGGAGATGGGGGCGAAAGGCAGTTGGTCGTGGACGGGAGTCGCTTTCTGACTTTAGCGTTATGGGTTCAGAGATCGGCTGGAGGTGGACGATGATGGTGATGAAGATGGTTATTATGGTCATGATCATCGTAATGGGGGTCGTGATGATCATGAGGAGGAGGAGGAGGATCAGCAGTTGTAGCAGTAGTGGAGGAGGAGCGGCTTTTGGGACTGGCTGGAGGAGGACGTTTAGTTGTTGTTCTTGTATTGAATTTGGATGCCGGAGCTCGGTCGTTTTGAAGTTTTAGAAATGGAGAGCTAAGACTTGGTCGCTTTAGAGGGTGTGGGGAGGTTCTTTGTCGGTAATATTTGTATGTTCTGATTTGCATCCGGATCATTGTGGTACTTGAAAGAGGGTTTCGAGTCTCTGAATAGTTGGCGATTAGGAACTGCGGGTTTCGGGATGCGTTCAAGGATGGCACTTCATCATCATCATCAACAGCAGTCGATCCGATCGACCTCGGACGACGGTGATTCGGGAAGTGAGGACGAAGAGCCAACTCCGTCACATCGCATGGCAATGTATCCTGTTCCGCACTCGCATTGGTTTCCGCGGTCTCTTTCCTTCAAACCTTGGAACAGCGTTAGGGCGGTGAAGCAGCAGCAGCAGCAGCCGAGTGGAGGAGTCTTACCAAGACGTCTCCGCATCCAAGTCTCACGCCCTGTACGATTCTTCCTTCTTCTACACCTTGAACAGACACGTTCTTCACGTATTTTGTCTCTCTCCATTCACCCCCGTTGCACTCTGTACAGTGATGCCTTCATATATGTCCGGGAGAGAGAGACCTACAGAAAGAAAGATCGCCTGTGGAAATCCTAGTAATGCACTACATTATTGGAGTATAGGCTGTTGTTGATAGTGCACACGGATTATGCTCTAACAGTGTCCAGTAAAAATTGCGTTTCTTCAGTTTTGAAGAAAGCAAGATTGCTGCAGTTGATGTGACCATATATGTTCATTTCCTTTTTAGCCTGGATTTGTATCGTCTGTTCTGAGCTCTCTTGTGTTTCCTGTGGTTCTTGTGGGTGCAGTTGCCGGTGAGGGTTACCAAGGACATTGTGGAGACTTACCAACTCTGCAACCCAAGCTTTCAACATTCAGAGAACTTAAACCCTAAACGCTACCTGACCAATCCATCAATACCAAAGTTCAATGGAGGCTCTGACAATGAAAATCATGATCTCATTCTCTACTATGGTTGTGTGTTTGTCAATGAGAATGCCACTCGACGGTAGGCCTACTCTGGAGCCACAATAGATGAAGATAGATACATGAGATACTTTCCAACTGGAAATGCCTTAGGATGCAGGATTGTCTTTTGTGCAATCACAGATTTCATTGACTGTTTGCTGGGATTTTTTCTTCTCTTTTGGAGAAAATTTAGCACATTCTTTTCAGTCTTAGTGCATCAGAGCTCATGGGTTATTGCTTTCCAATCTGGTGCAGGGTGTGGCCAGAAAGGCAGGGGCAAACTCAGTCTTGTGAGTATGGTTAGTTGCATTAAATTGATGTGGTGATTGTTTTGTGTTCAGATATGTTGTGAAGGAGTTGGTTGGTCAAGGAACGTTTGGACAGGTTGCAAGGTGCTATACAATTGAGACAAATACAAATGTAGCTGTGAAAATTATCAAGAATCAGCTGGCATACTACTCACAAGCCAAAGTTGAGATTGGCATCCTTCATGTGGTATGACTGCTCTTGTGGACCCTCTTTATATCTTGGATGCTTGTCAAGTGTTGAAGCTTATTTGGCATAGAATTCTCAGGATTCAAAAGTGCGAATCTTTGCCCATTGACATATGACCTGAGCAATGAAACAACAGAGGAGATGCCAAAGAAAGCTTTTTGCACAGGTCCCTTCCTCTCTGGTTCTTTGCAACAAAAGATTTCAATCATTCCCTAAAGCAACTAGTTATACCCCTCATTGTTATGTTACCTTCAAAGTTTTGTTTTTGAGTTTCCTCTGTAATCTCATAGATATAGTTAGTTATATGCCCTTAGGCCAAAATACAGTCCATGAAGCATTTGATAAGTCTTAGTAAACTGCTTTCACATTGCCTTCAGCACCAGGGGAGGTGTCCCAGAATGGGATTTAGTGTATCTTTCAGACTTGCAACATTGTGTCTCAATCAAATGGATCCCATTTTCATATCCACACCATTACACATCATATCAGCAAGTGGGACATGTAATAGATGCTTGTGGGTATACTGATTCTGTCTACGTAATGTCACAGCTCAACAGGAACCATGATCCAAAGGATGAGCATCACGTTGTTCGGAGCTTTGATCACTTCAGCTTTAAAGGGCACCTGTGCATTGTCTTTGAGCTGTTGGGCAAGAACTTGTGAGCTTCATTCTTATCTTAACATGATGGATCTGAATGATGAATGTAAATCCTGGAGACTATGGTGCATGACCTTAGATTTATCTTCTGCATTGCATAGTGATTCTCATCAGGTCTTTGGTGCTCACCTTTTGTAGGTTTGTATTGCAATGCAGTAGTCAGTACTTTAAACATCAATGCTTATGTCAGGCACTCCTGGGATTAGTGCAACTTCCCCTTGATAGCATACATACACATAGTTTCCCCTTGATACATTGGTGAATTTTCACTCAGTCTTTCTTGTAATAGAATGTTTGGTTGTGTGATCTCATTGCTAATTTTGTGGAGAGGATTGGAGGAGAGGAAGTGCAAATCCCAACCTGATGTCTGGAGCATTTTAGGTGGGATTAAAGAGTTGGGAATGTCAGATGTGAGTACCATAGCTTTTGAACATTCCTGTCTCTTCTTGCCAGTGATTCACTGCCATCAATTGGCAGTTTGCTCTGTGGTGTCTTGCAATCTGTCAATATGATCCTTGTGCAATTTCAGGTTTCAGCTGTTGGATAGAAATCACCTGAAGGGTATTCCCTTAAATCTGGTCCGGATCTTCTCAAAACAGGTGAAAATAAGTGCAGAATTGTTGTAGCTCCTCATTTACATGGTTGTTGTAGCTTAAGGAACAGGTGTTGTCATGGACAATGGCAACTCTGGCCATCTTGAATTTCTGGTCCTGCTAGATCTGGCAGAAGATGACCATTGTATTTTCCTAGTTGGTGTATGAAGTTGTTACAACCACCCATCAGTCCAATTGTAATTGTAATTGGACTGATGGGTGGTTATAACAACTCCAAAACAACTTTTGAAAAATTGCCAATGAAGTTTCAATTCCTGTCATTCTCAGAACAGATAATGAGAAGTCTATTTGGTCTCAGGACAAATATCCCTGCAGTTATGTAGTCTGACACAATGTTGTATTCCAGTTGTTGAAGGCTCTCACTCTTTTACGAGATGCCCATGTGATACACTGTGACCTGAAGCCAGAAAACATACTACTGACAAGGTATGACTTCAAAAGTCTATGATTTCTCTTTCCTAAATTTTTTCAGAGTTTTATTTATAATCCAGTGGTTCAAGGTGCAGTAATTGAAGCAGCTTGAACTTATGGACTTACTGAATCACTTGTGGATTCCAAAGTAGCTACAGAAGTATCTACCATACTCCTGAGTCACACCTCAATGGTACTCTGGCTGTTTGATTGCAAGATGTACAGGGCTGAAATGGTTGCTCTAAACATGTTCATTATTGTGAATGTTCTGCATGTGCACCGCCAGGTGTCGTAGCAATCAGTCTGCAAACATTAAGCTGATTGACTTTGGATCAGCATGCATGGAGCATAACACAGTCTACACATATATACAGGTTCTTTTTCTTTCATATCAGTTTCCTTCTGATATGCTGTGTTTTCGGATGTGAAATTTCCTGTACAAGAAAGCCCTTGGAGGTTTGCTAGATGTTGTCGTTCCTCTCTTTCTTCTGTCTTCTCCTAACCTCCAGTTTGCTTTTGTGTGTACAGAGCCGCTTCTATCGATCACCAGAAGTCCTACTTGGGCATACGTATCTTCATTCCAATACCTTGCAAGGGGCCTGCTTTATAGCTTTGTTTTCTTCATTTTTGTCCTTGGTTGTCATCACTTTCAATCACTATTTATGCAATTTTGTCCCAAGGAAACTCAGCTGACCTTAACTTGAAGCATAGATACACAACAGCCATCGATATGTGGTCTCTGGGATGTGTGGCAGCAGAGCTGTTTCTTGGTTTGCCATTGTTCCCTGCCCAAAGTCCATATGACCTTCTTCTGTTCATCAAAGAGAAACTAAGGTTTGTTCCTGGCTTAAAATCCCCTTTCCTAGGGATCCTTGTTGTCCAAAGTGCTACAGATGTAAATTATTACAGCAGCTTTCACATACTTCTGCCAAATGAACAATAAACTTCTACATCGAGTGTTTCAATGCAAGGCCTTCTGTATACATGAAAGAACTTTTCCATTCAGCAGAGCTTGATAGAGCATTTTCACAGCACACTGTCAAGTCTCACTGTTTTCCCTGGTTATAGGCATGAGATGCTATTGCTGTGACCAATTGGTGTTGTGATATATTTGAAACAGATCTCATATTTCATTCTTAATGAACAGGCAGAACCTAGAGTCTAGGCTTATGAATGATTGTGTTCCAATAGAGGGATAGAACTAGAAAATGCTCAATTTGGCCTTTGCAAAGTCAAAGAAAGCTAGTTTTCAAACTGAACCTTGATATAATAGGAACCCTGTTGTAATGGATTGGACAGTATCCTTTTCATGCTCGTAGTGTCCCACATCACAGTTGTGCTTGTTGTACAGTTATCTCATTTGTGATGTATATGGAGAAGAGCTTCTATCCTTGTCTGTGCAGGAGTCAACCTCCTGACTATATACTTCAGAAGGCCAAATACACAAGCAAGTATTACAGATTGTCCAGTGCTGCCCCACATTCTGGAGATGGCTGCACAAATGGACAGCCATCAGCCTTTGAACTTCTAAAACCTTATGAAAATGAGGCTGTAAGATTCTCAAATGTTCACATTTTTCTCTTTTTTTTGTTCTTATTTGTATGTGTCATCAGTTTGTACTGTCCCCACAAGGCAAATTTGTTGTTTTGATTTGCAGAGGGAAGGAAAGAAGCCAGCTATAGGAAAGCGCTACTTTGCAGGGACCCTTGAAGAGATGATCATGGACTACCATCAAAAGCAAATGTCCATAGCAGAGAGGAATAAAGGTCTAAATACTCTCCTTATTGACCTTATTGATCTGAGGCCATGGCTACTCTTCAGACAACCTGACCTGCCCTCGAAAGGCAACTTCATCTCAATCTTCCCTGAGATGAAGATGCCAGTATCAACCCTGTTCTGGGATGTTTTTTTTGTTAAGAATTATTATGCAATCAACATTACGATGATCTTTGTCAGCAGGCACTTTGTCAACAAATCTCCAGGCCAACTTTACTATTCATGATCAATTGGAATGGACTCTGATAATCTGCATGACCGGAGAGAGTGGTTGGGGGCTTCATTTAATGTCAAAATTCCTGGAAATTGCCCTTGTGGCAGTTTGATCAAAATACACTCAATCTGATCACTTGGATGTCAAATCTCTTCACATTAGTTAAATTGATGTTAAGTGGGAGTTGACCTCTCTGCGAAGGCAGTTTGAGTACGAGGGCAGGATTTAGCATTTTCTGGCTTTCCAGTTAGCTGAATGTATTGACTGTTTTAATGGCTTTCCAGATTTGGAGGCACGTAAGGTCTTTGCTGATTTTCTTAGAGGCCTCATTGAATGTGATCCAACCAAGCGATGGACTCCATCCCAGGTTAGAACTACTGTATAGAGACTCCACCTCTAATCCTCATATATTGACTGTCATCTTTAAAATGTTCTATTCAGCAATCTTGAGATGTAACTGACTAAGGAATGAAAGGTTCTGTTGCTCCATTTCTCTGAACTTTCTAGCTGTATAACTTTCCAATGCTAGGATTGCTTTCTATGGTTTAGGTTTTTAGTCAAGTGGGGCTATATGCATGCTGTGTGAAGAAATACATGTATGTCAAAGGGGAAGGTTTGGTAGTTTGACCAAGACAAACTACCAAGACACTAACTGGCATTTTAATACCTGGTTGCTAATTGCAGGCTGCCCAACATCCTTTCCTCACAGGGGAGCAGTTTGATGGCCCTTTCAAGCCTCTGCCTGAAAAATCTCACATGGTAATGCTTTCATTTTTCATAGCCTTGTGTATCGCTCTCAAGGTTTAAGCATCAGATTGCTGGGACTACAAGGAGAAGGTAAATGCTGCAGGAACGTAACTGTTTGAGTGGTTACATTCTTGAGATTTTTTGTATAAGCAGCAATCAGTCTTAGACACAATGATATATTATGCACTCTGTTGAACCATAATAGAGGTGGACATGATATGGACATTTCTTGTCCTTTCTTGGGTGCTATTGACACAGTTGTTCTTACTGTTCTACAGCCAGTAAGGGAGGGACTGGTCATGGAGCACAGGGTTGGTTCTGGCCACTGGTTTGGTGCAGGTCTTTCTCCCCAAGTAAGCATGTTGCTTCTTGATTGTGCTTTTGAAATGGCTGACTTTTATTTAGCTCTGTGTGATCTTTGGTAAGTTTTATGGTTCTATTTGACAACTGAACCTTAGTTTTAACATCTTCTCCTATAGCATTCCTGGATGGCTGGTGCTTAGGACATGTGATGGCTTGGGGCCATTGTGATATTTTGGTTCTAATTCTGAGAATTTTTTTGGTTGAGATGGACTAGTGTTAAGAGTTGCTCTGGACGCCTTGCATAACAGGCATTCAGGTTTCAATCTGTGCATTGGCATTGTCATTGCTTCTGTTGTCTCAGTTGTATTTGCCAGTGTCTGCAAAACATTGTGTGCCCTATGGATGGGGGTTGATGCTGCCAATATCCTGAGAACTGATCATCTCTTTTTATCGATTGTACCAAGCAATACTTGAGCTTGCACTTAGGGCTTGGCACCCCTAAGACCCTTGAGTCTCTTGATCTTTTATGGTGAATGATGACACTAATCAAGATGAGTTGTTTGACCTTGCAGGTTGGAAACTTGAGCTTGTATGGGCCCTTCAATGGTAGCCCACAGCTTAAAGCAACACCATACCCATTAGCAGGCAACTATAGCGGTAGTTTTGGCAGCTCTGGGGGAAATGGGGCCCTTGGCAGTAGCTTTGGAAGTTATAGTGATGGTACAGGGATGTCTGTGACTTACCCAGCAGTACCAAATGGACAAATGTCTTTCCTTGGGGGATCCCTGGATGCCAATTGGCTGTGGTTATCAGCTTCACATATGCAAGGATTGGGGCAAGGTTTTGGACATTCTCAGCTTGGCATGAGTCCATCAGGACAACCCTGTTCCTTGTCTTTAGGTGGTAGCCCCTCTCATCAATTTCCAGCATCTTACTTTCAAGCATCTCCAGATTCTCAGTATACTACTTTTCCAGGTACCAAACTTCCTAAGGTATAATTGTACTTCTTTTTGTTTGCTGGCAGGTAAAAGTTAGTGACTGTGGTTGGTTGCACAATCTTTTGCTTCTGCATGTACTAAAACTGTCTAGGTTATGGTCCCAGTCATTTCCTGTGCAGTGTATGTGTGTCTTCTCTTCAGCATTCATTGGAGAAACCCTCCTGTGTGAGGGGCAGGCTATTCCACTGTTCCACACTTGTTGTCTGCAATCCTTAATTTTATTTTGTTTTTTCTTGTTCCATAACTTTCTTGTGATTACTTTCTAGAATTTTTACTCTTGGTGCTATTTTCTTGCTTATCTTTAGAGGGTACATATGAGGTACTGCTTAGGGAGTTTAATCCTCTAAATCTACAGCCTTTTCACAAGTGATATATTGAAGTGTTTAGCTTTGTTTGGTTTCTGTTTAGCAGGATCCAAACCAGTGACTGTTTTCGAAATGTTTGTGTACAACTTAAGTTAGGATGGGTGCAGATTGTAACTCTGTCAAATCCTTTCATGCTCTGCAGGTAACCTGTACCAGACATCTCCAGGGCAATTTTTCCAGTCATCAGCAGGGTCAAGTCTCCGGTCCCCAAGTTCCTCTTCACAGGGCTCACCTACTCAACATGGACCCACTTCACCTGCTCATGCTGTTAGGGAGGCTGCTGCAGTTGGGCAGTACAACAAGCGCCATGGGCCTTTCCCCATTCAGACTCTTTTGGGTGGATCTGGCTTGTCTCCTCATGACACTGTTAACTCTGCAAGGCTCCAGCAGAGTAATGCTGGTGCAACTTTGGAGCTCAGAAGTGGCAATAGTTTCTTGCATGCTCAAGGTGGAGTTCAAGTGGCTCCTCAGTGGCAGCCAACAAGAAGTGGTGACAATGCAGCGAATCATCAAAAATTGGGCTCAGTTTTTTCTTCCTCAGCTAGCAGAATGGATGGGGCAGATTCAGAAATTCTTGCTGCAGGGCCTCCTGATTGGGATGCAGATTTCAGGCAAAGAAATTCTAGCAGAGTCTATTATGCAGCTCGGTGATTGCTTTGAGCATCACATGGTGCCAGCGTGTGCTAAAAATCCTCCAGCTGGCAGGCTGCTAAAGTTAACCCTTCAGAAAATTGCTTAATGAAAGGAAAAAGCCAGAAGCTGGTCCTGCCAATTGGGTTTGTGCTGATCCTATGAAATGGTTCAGTCGATGTTGAAGGATCTGTGAAGGGAGGCATGCAGGGGATGAACTTGAAGTGGAAGGTTTCAAGAGTGTCTGTCTCAATTGCAGGAAGATTTTCAGCCAGTACAAGATCGTGGAATCAGTATCTATGCACTACTACTGTGGTTCTTGGTTGGACGCAGGATGAGCATTTTCTGGAGGATGATTTGCTGCTAGATTCTGGGTTTGGAAGCTCTATTACAAAGATGGGACCCCACATGGAGTGCTGGGTTGGGGGGTGCACAGGTAGGACCCTGCCCTGTATCCAGAGCCTTCTCTAGCCCAGGGCACAGCTTTGGTCCTGGGTCATTGATGGGGCACCCACACCACGTTTTAGAAGCTGTAATTCTCAGCAGCCACACTGTTTCAAGGTACTGTCATGTGTTATAGATGATGGCCCTGTCTACTGAAATGCATTTGCAGTAGATTTTCTTGGAACTTTAAGGCTAATCTGAATTGGGTATTCACTCACATGTCAAAAATTCCATATTTCTATTGGCTTTTTCAGGACAGTGCACTGCCAAAGTGGTGATGGTGGCCACATGTTGCTCCAGAACTCCAGTGAGGGTTTCGAATCAGGCTATTGGCATAGCAATGTGATGGCAAAACTTGGGCTTTTGTCTTCAACTCAAGACTCACAGCAATTAGGCCAGCAAAAACAAGGACCTCAAGCTGCACATCTGCAATACTGGTATCAGCAACATCCTCATATTTGTCCTCCTAACCATCCTCAAACCCATATTCAAAATTTTCAACATTTTAACAGCTTTCAGTAGTCAACAAACTTTGGAATACCTCTGGGACCTGTGGGCCGGAGGTATGCACCTGGGGAGGTTAGTTACTCAGCATACTCCAACCTGTTTTTTCACCCAACAGCAGCAGTTTCTCTCTTCCCAGCAGTCCCTGGACCATCATCTTTTACCAAACTCACCAGTTTCACTTCCCCAAAGTTCTTGCACAACCATCAAGGTGCAGATTATGTACAACTCTCCAGATGGGCTCTTATCATCTCCACAGATTGAGACTTGCTTGGGATATGAAAGTAGTGTGATTGGAGCAGGATCATCTAGTATTGTTTATGGGGGAGATGAAAGTCCCAGCTTTTGTCGTCGGCCCTTCTTCCTTCCCCAGCACCAAGTTCCCCTAAACCAAGTTTGCTTGAACAATCTCTTCAATGGTGAGTAATATACTTCTTCCTGTCTTCCAGTATTAATAAAGCATACTGTAGTCCACTACTGTTCTTTAGTTCAATTTGATGGACACTTCACAGCAAGAGAGCTTTTTTTTGGTATTTTCTGCAATGTTTCAGGCCTGTCAAAACTCATAGTGGTAGCTTACACTTGTCTTTTTTGCCTGTGGTTTGTAGGGTGAAAGCCAGGCCTGCCTTCAATTGGAGTTTTGTGGCCATCTGTAGCACCAGTTGAAAGAGATTACTGATTTGCAAAGTAGGTGTCACTGAACCAGAAAGGGTCTGCTTTTTGTCAGTTTGCTTGACTTTCTTGGGGTATTGACCTTCCATATTGACCTTCCATATTGACCTTCCCTGGCTACTACTTAGTTAAATTGGGAAGGACACACAATTCTTTGAATACATTTTCTAGACCATTTCTACAGAATAGGTTCATAAATGGTATTATGAGTGACAAGGGTGTACTTTTCAACTCTGGCTCTTAAATCATTGAAAACTCTTTTGAAATGTGGACTGAATGGTTAGATTGTCAAGAAGTCTTCTATAATACAGGTGTGGCATATCAGAATCTAAGCTGAAATCTACACATACCGAACTTTCACATCTCAATTGATGTAGGTATCTATCTCACCTTTTGGAATGACTGAGTAATATTCAAATATTCTAGTTAGGGAAGATGAGTTTAGGGAAATGTCCACCTGTTCCGGTCAGTTTCAGTACCACATAGCAGAAGTGCTCTTAAAGGCTGTTTGAATCCAAATATATGCAAATGGATGTTTACCCTCAAAGATGAGCAATGTGGTGTTGTCATCTCACATGGAATTGCTACCTTAGTGTTGTATTGACTACTACCATATCTGCAGTCTAGGGACAATGAATCTCCATTAAACTGATTCCTAGAAAAATTAGATCATCCTTGTAGTGATGAGAGACCAGTAAATGTGTGGCTGCAGGCAACTTGCATTTCCATGTGTTTGATTCTTTGCTAATCAATGTTGTAATTGTTTGATCACTAAGTTTCATAACTTGCTTTCTGACTCTGCAACCCACAGATCACTGTATGGATCATTTGCTAATTAAGGTTGTAATATTCTGATTACAAAGTTCAGAAACATGCTTTCTGACTCTGCAACCCACAGATCCATGTATGGATCATTTGCTAATCAATACTATATTTTGATCACTTAGTTCAGAAACTTGCATTTTGACTTTGCAACACATAGTTCCATGTATTCACCATTTGCTAATCAATGTAATATTTTGATCACCATGTTCAAAAGCTTGCTTTTTGACTCTGGAATGCACAGATCCATGCAGGCATTTTTCTTTGAAATTTGTGATGAAGCACAAGTTGACTGAAGTTCAATTATCCATGAGATGATTTAGCCAAATTTGCCTACAAACAAAATGGAAAGGTAGAAAAATTTATGGACCCTTCTGGCTACAGCCTACAGAAATCTGATGTAGAATATTGGTGATTCGGGCCCAAAAAAGGTCTAAATTTAATGATTGGAAACCCAGAAAAGTAGAGGTAGAAAATTTTAGAGAGTCCAGAGTCCAGACCCTTCTGACTACCTACTGAAACCTGATTTAGAATACTGGCCATTCAGGCCCAAAAAAATAGTCTAAATTTGGCGATTGCAAACCCAGAAATGTACAGGTAGAAAAATTTATGGACCCTTCTGGCTACCACCTACTGAAATCTGATGTAGAAATTGGTGATTCAGGCCCAAAAAGAAGTTTAAATTTGATGATTGGAAACCCAGAAAAGTACAGGTAAAAAGATTTATGGACCCTTCTGAGTACCTACTGAAAGCTGATGTAGAATATTTTTGGCAATTCAGGCCCCAAAAAGAGTCTAAAATTGGCAATCAGATACCCAGAAAAGCACTGATCTCTCGGCAGTTTGAAAAATAAAATCTCCAGGTTGTGAAATTTCACCACAAAAAAAAACGCTGGATCCATGCATTGATCATTTGCTAATCCATACTAGATCTTGATCACTAAGTTCAAAAGCTTGCATTCCCTGGGCAGCTAAGCACGAGCACCTTCTGGCTGAAGCCTGACATTGGTAGGGCTAATCAGTATCAGAACATGTATTTAGCAGGTCACTGTACTCACAATTGGTGGCAATCACAAGCCATGCAAAACCTTGTAGAGTGTAGGCTACACCAGTTCATGACAGTAGCAGAAGTAAAAGATGCACTTAAATGCTTAAAAAACCACAAGCCCCACTAGCTTGCAATTGCCTTAGCATTTGTCAAAGTTTGATGCCCATAGAAGCCTAGAGCACAATCCCTTGGCAAATGAAACATGGTACTGGAATTGGTCAGACGGTTCAACAACTGTGTGACCAATCCAAATACCAGTTGCTCTTTGCACGAGAGACTAGATGCACTGAGGGTCATATTACTTACACAGCATCTTGGCAGATACGATGGCATATGGCATAGCCAATGGTTGAATGGTTGAATGGTTGAACTGTTACTGTAGCTTAGGGTCAGCTTTGCAGCATATAAAGGTGAATAATTTAATTTTTTTCTCAAAAAACCAGTTCGTTTATAAGCTTTGGAGATTATTAAAATTTTGATGATATACAGTAGTCTACTATGATATTTTCATGTATGATTAGTGAGATTATTCAGATTGTTAGTATGTGATCATTAGAATGGTTTTCAACATCTCAACTTCATATTTTCACCCCAAAAAAATGCATCCATATTTAAAGGATTATGTAATAATGTGTAGTAGACCTGCAGAAAATTTACTAGCGTATTTGAACAGCATGTTCTAAAGCGGAATAGTAACTTGTAAGGTTAACCGAAATCTCAAACTGCATAAAACCAATATCAACAAAATGGCAGACTTTTAGTTTGGTTCCTATAACAATGAAACAATGGGTTTTGTTGTACCATGCCTTTCAGGCAATCCAACTTATGTACAGAACTAGGTGATTTTCAATCACCTTATAAACTATTTAACAAATTAGAACTGGCTTAAAAGACTAAATATTTTGAGCTTTAGAAGTGGCAACTTAATAATCTTAGTATCTCCAAGATCTACTCTATTTTTATGCATCTAATTTTATTTCCTTCTTTATGCAATTTTGATTTGATTTAATTTTAAATCTTATGTTAAGGAATACTGATCGTTATGTAAAAACTAAATGAAGTGAGCTCAAGTGCAATTATCTTCAAAACTAAATAAAATTAATGTTAATATCATGGAATGAACCTCATGCATTTTACACCAATTTTATTCAATATTATCCCCAGTGGTGCTAGGTCTGGAACACTAAGAATATTTCTCGCATCCAAGTTTAGTTACTTATTTATTTGCAACCCCATGAAACTGAAACTGCAAAGGGAGACTACCGAATAGCAAACCACCTGGACCAATCATTTTGATTGGCCAATTGACAACAGGGAGCAGCAGTCAGTTCATATTTATTACTCTTCTCTAACAGGTGCACCCACCTTTGATGCACCTTTTACCAGCCTCAAATATGCAGTGGCAAAACCATTTTCATGAGCCAGACCGGCATGTTTTGACTTTTCTTCATCCAATGTTGATGTGCAGGGTCATATACATATACAGAGCACCACTGGGGATGCTCAGTGAGAAATCCAAAATTCCCAACTGCCCTAAGCAGCCCACTGATGCCTCACATGGGCCTATAGTCAGGGATCTCCACTCACCTGAACACAGAATGGGAGGCCTTGGGTTTCCAAAGTCTGCAGTAGGAGATCCACCAGTTGGATCTCCAATCCCCATGAACAAAAATTGTAGGCTCTAAGATTCTGCAGTTGAAGATCCAAAGTCACATTGCTAGTCCCTGAACAAGAAGTTGTAGGTCTTGAGCTATATGGGGTGATAGATCCAACAGTCAGATCTTGACTCCACTGAAAAGAAATTGTAGGAGTTTAGGTTAATCTCCAGATACAAATGGCAAAACTTATGAGAGTCACTCAAAAAGTCTCAGACGCTCATTTCACACAAAGCTTCTTCTTAATACATACATACCTAAGAGGTTGCAGAGAGATCTCCACAACAACACTTTGAAGGTAACACAACAATTAGTGCAGCCAAAAACTTGGGAGGGTCACCCACGAAAGTGTCAGCCATTCACAGAGCTTCTTAGAAACATACCTATGAGATTGCAGAGAGATCTCTGCCACAGCACTTCGAAGGATTTGCACCAATGAATGCAGTCTAAAAAGTTACAAGAGTCAGTCACAAAGAGTCACTTGTTGCCCTTTCAACAATGTTTCTTACACACATCAATGTACAATTCAGAGGTGAGAGATATCATACATACAATGTGTTTATAGCTTCCGTACTCTGCAATAACACTTGCAGAGAATTTGCCTGGATGGAGCACCAAGAGCTCTGAGAAGACCAAGTCAAGGTGGCCCTGTCCCTGTCCAACAGTTCTGGAAGAACCAGAGGTGTAAAAAGGTCAGGTTAATTACCTCCCATAATAAACACTCATACTTTATTAAAGGACAAGACATTAAACCTAATGAACAAAGACCAGAATTATCTCTGGAAACAGGGGTCCAAGTTCATCTTCCCAATTGGTGCAAGGTGCACACCTTGTTGAATGTAAAAAGTGGCATTTCTAGTGGGCCTGTCAGCAAAGGGTGCTTCCTGCATTTGATGAAGCAATTGTGCAATTTCATGACTGTACATATACCCTCTGCATGTTCTTCTGCTTTAGCACAAATGTCAACACTGCCTGATATTCGGGAGGAGAATCCCACAAAGGAGCTGCAATTTTTTTTCTACCTGGTGCTCCTGTCAGTAGACCTTTTTCACGGACAGGGCATATGGATACACAATGCACAAGGCTCCAGAATGGCAAACATCTGCTGCACTCAGTCCTGCATCAAGCAGAGTGAGAGCTGCAGGGCCAGCAACAGTCTACTATGAAAGAAAGAAGATGAGATGACTGCAGGCATACACCTTTTGGTCACAACACCAAGCCTTGTAACAAATCAGAGACAGGGCATGGTTGCAATTCACTATTCTTGACAAAGGGATGAGTCAGCAACATCTCTGCTGATGGCCGCCGCACAGCATCCTTCTGCAAGCAACACACTATGAAGTTTTTGAACTCTGGAGAGGCATCAGGGGGTGGTGAAGGTGGATCTCCAAGGCAGATTGCACACATCAGGGTAGGCCAGTCAGGCTTCTCCCCAGGTTGCAAACATGGAAAGCGACCTATAGCACACTCCAGAAGAGTGAGACCAAGGCTCCATATATCAGCAGAGTAGCCATATTCACCCCCATTGCCATCTGGATCAAAACGCTCGGGGCTCATGTATGCACAAGTACCAACAAAAGAGTTGCATTGAGCTAGAGTATGAGCCAGCACTGTGCTCACACCAAAGTCAGCAATCTTGACCTCCTGTCTGCGGTTGATGAGCAGATTCGAAGGCTTGATGTCCCGGTGTACAATCTTATGTTTGTGGAGATACCGCAGTCCCAAGAGCACTTGCTTGGTAACCTCGGCCAGGTACCTCTCACTGATTTTTTTGTGAAACTTTAGCACATCTGCAAGTGTTCCTCCATCCATGAATTCAAGAACAAATGAAACTTCTCCTCCACGATCAAAAACTCCATAGCACTCTACCAAATGTGGGGATTTGGCACGAAGCAAAATCTCCATTTCTCTGACAATCTGATTGCGCACAGCAAGCTCATGCTTCTCCTGTATTACCTTGAGTGCATATATGCGGCCAGTTTGACGGTGTGCAACTCTGTAGACTTTGCCTCCACTGCCAGCTCCTAGCAAGGTCTTCCTGTCTAGGTCTAGGTCATCTAAGGACAGATTTCGCACTTGAGCTGGGATTGACGGAAGCCTGAACCTATGAAGACTGCTGTCAGCAGAAGGCGGTGGCAATGGCAGTGGCTGGGGCACTGAATCCCGCCGTGGCAGGGATAGAGAGAGTCCCCTGCTTCTCCTGCTTTCATTTGCAGCAGCCATGTATAATTCTCTACCCTTGGCACACTCCCTTCTACTGTTCCCGATTCCTTCTTTCAACCACAGCACAAGTATGATGACTCTGCTGCTCTCGCTAGCATGTTTAGAGAATGACCCTAATCTGATTCCTCCACTGTGTGGGTATCTTCCAGGGTATGTGTGGCATGTGTTGGTCACCTCTTCTCAGTGAGCCCTATCTCCTCCCCTGTTGCCTACTCTCAATCAATCAAGCTCAATCTCATGTCCAAGCTTCCGTCTCCCCACTTCAGAAATCCAGATGTATTCTTTCTTGCCTTAAATCCTTTCACCAGAAAAATAGACAAGCTGCTCACAAAAGGACGTACTTCCGGCAGAAAAAAAACCGGCCAATACCTAGGACATGGACCTCTGCTTGCTTGCTTCCCGTCTGTAGCGATCGGTTTCTTCCTCCGCCAAAGCTCTCCGGTGGATTACCAGCAGCTATGGTTCTGCTTCCCCGTACAGAAGATGGCGCCCAGGCTACGAAGCTCCTCCTCCTGTACACCAAAGACACAATCGCAACAGCAGGCGGCCGTGAGTTCCAAACCTACGAGCCAGTAGTTTGCAGGGCAAAAAGAGCAGCAGCCGCATGTATGAAAGAATCAGAGAAAGGAAAAGGGAAAGAGGAAAAGCAGACTACCTTAGGAAACCCTTCGAGCTTGTGATCGTGCCAGGAGAGAGCGAGCTCGCTCTACATGGAGCTTAACAAAAGCCCGCTATATACAAAACAAAGATCACATGTACGCCAAACAATATCGAACAGCAGCAACAGGAGATTAAAAGAAGAAGAAGGAAACAACACTACGAAGTGCGCAACGTACTACTACTCTTCCCGAACCAAAGAGCTCGAGAACCAGAACCGACTCCAATTTGTTGGCTAGAAGCTTTTTCCAAACCGACAAAAACAAAAAAAACAAAAGAAAACACGAGCAGCAGCTGAGAGGTCCGAAATGAATGGCAAGAAACAGGAAACGGATGCAAACAAAGATTCGAGAATGCTCAAGCTTTTGCACAACCAAGAAACGAATGGCCTCAAAACCCTATCTCAACAAAAAGCCAAGAATCATCGCAACCTCTTCCCCCCCCTTTCTCTCGTCCTCCGTCTCCGGAATTCCGCGCACGTGAAATTGAAGGTCCCACTCAAACACCCTAGAAACAGCAAGTAGTAGCAGTAAGTACCACAAATACAAACACGGGAAGAAGGGATGAAGAAGCTGCTGCTGTTACTGCTTGTGAGGAATCTCCTCCCTCCGAGGGCGAAGAAGAAAGAAAGAGACGCGCAACGAACCATCCCGCAATCTTCTCTCTCTCTCTCTCTCTCCTCTCTCTCCTTCACTGACGCCGCAAAACAAACGCCACGAAAACACGCAGCAACCAAACGCAACGAGCGCGCTGTGGGCCCATTTCCAACTCCACCAACAACCCTCAACCAGGGCCCAGAAGGATGGATCATGGATGTTAAATGAACCAGAACCAACCAACCAACCCACCCCCGCACCATGAAGGATGAATGGATGATAAGTGAACTACAACCCATCCACCACCGCACCAATGATGGATGGATGATAAGTGAATCAGAACCCATCCACCACCGCACCATGAAGGAAGGATGGATGATAAGTGAACTAGAACTCAATCCACCAGCACACCATGATGGAGGGATGATAAGTGAACCAGAACCCTTCCACCAGCGCACGATTGGATGAAATGATAAGTGAGCCTAACGCCAGAACCCGCCCACCACCGTACCGTGAAGGGTCGATGGATGATAAGTTGTCAGTCAATAGTTTTTTTCTGTTGAGGTCCAGTTCACTAGCCAACCATGGTTCATCTAGCTCAGTTACTTTTTTTTACTATTTACAAACTAAGACCTTTACAACAGCGCCCTCAACAGTGCCCAGAAGGATGGATGAATGGTGAGTGAATCTGAACCTGGCCACCAACGGACCATGGAGGATGGATGGATGGATGGATGACAAGTGCTAAGTCAAGAGTTTTTCTGTTGGGTTCTGGTTCCCTTGCTAACCATGGTTGGTTAGCTCTGTTGCTTTCTTTACCACCTACTATAACCTGCTTTTAGAAGGTAGGTAGTAAAAACAGCCCTTATCTATTACCTCTACTATAAAACCATCTACTAGTCATCACCTATTTTCCTACCTACCTACTTATATATAGGACCTACATCTTCAGAATAGGTTACCAAGGTGAAACCAGATCTTAACTCAGGTTCAGGTTCATCCACAAACTGAGTCACAACTGAGGCATCATCCATCCGGTGGATGATGTGCTGGTAGGGTGGTAGTTCTTCATTCTGGGCCCCAACCGCCCATCATCTCAACCACAGTTGAACACTAAACAACCACGGTTAAACTTCCACTGGTGTCAAATTTGAAGGAGACGATTTGAGGTGACATTTCTCAACCTTAAATTTTTTTGACACCTCAAGACGAGGTCTCATGTGTTTGGATACAAGGTACATCGAGGTCCTGTCCTGCGAGGTGAAGTCCCTCCACCCCTGGGTGAGCTAGGAGCCGGAATCGGCCAAACCATGCCCAAGCTGTTACAGAATCAGCAAGGCCTGCAGATTACGTCTACAGGATGGGCTATTGGTATGCAGAATGGCCAATTCAGCATGAGAATTAGTCGATTAAAAGGGAGAATAAGATCGAACAAAATTGTGGACGGAACTAAAATTGCATATCCGAGAGGCGTAAAATGGCCTAGAAGGTATCAAACTATGGGGACAAGACCTCTCACGGTTTCATCCAATTGTGAAACATAGCCTAGCCCATGCAAGTCACACATATTGCGATGGGGCCTAATAGGGTGATAAAGGGGTCCTTAATAAGGTACGCTTGCACTAGTGACCCTCACAATTTTCTTTTTCTGTTTTATTTATTTATTTATTTATTTATTGGTTGGCACCTTGGAAATAGTGTGGAGATGTGGAACGGATAGGTACCTACACCTAATTTGAACTGTGGCCCAATGCTAGAGGAGGGAAAAAGATGGAAGTGCGAATCCTTTACAAGAGGCATAGATGAAGTTTTGATGGATGAAGAATTAGTTGAAGGGAAGGGGGGGGGGGGGTTGGAGGTTGTTGGATGGAACAAAGTATCATCATGTGGAAATGGAAGAAAGTAGGCAAAGACAACAAAGACAAGCATCCATCCATCCATCCATCCATTCACACACTTGGGTTGTTGAGATCAACAATTGTGATGACATCCTTATGAATTGGGACAAGTCCCTTATTGTGAGATGGATGAGATGGTAGAAGGTCTACATCCCTATGAATTGGGGCAAGTTGGTCACTATGAATTTTTTTGACATGAATCAAATGGTTAGAATGTCTTAAAATACAACACAAGGATTCATATTCATGTTAGGTTTCCTAGATTGTATTATAAATAATACGTTGTTTAATATAAGGAGTAGTATGCATGTTAAGTTTCCTAGATTGTACTACAAATAATACATTGTTTAATACAAGGATTAGTATTCATGTTAGGTTTCCTAGATTGTATTACAAATGTCACAATTTATAATCCAAATTTTGTACTCCAAAGGTCATTGATTAGTTATAATTTATAACCAAAATGATGTAACTAGGTATTATAATAAACTTGTGTGTTAACTATTTATAATAATTAATAATAGCATATTTAATTAGTTGCAAAAACATTCTCTTTACAATGTTTTCATTTGGTTAGGACTGAAATATTTCACATGCTTGAACTTATCAAAAAAATTATTTGCCCAAAGGCCACAATAATAGCATTTAACCCATGTTCCAAAGAATGGCCATCCTTCTAAAAGGCCCTTGAGAAAACATTTGTGAAGGCAATAAGTAGGGTTCCTTTTAGAACTAACATCATTGCCATTTTTGCAACTTGGTTATCGGCCTTAAAATTGGGATGTGAAATGAGTATTTCCTATAAACTTGAACATTTTGCCACCCATAGAATAGTATGTTAATGGGTGGGAAAATTTTAATGGGGTGAAAATAGTTTATTTCCTTTAAACTTGAACCCTATAAAATGAAATGTTAAATCGTAGATAATTTTAACTTGATTGGTTGAGATATAAAAACTTGATCTGTGTGTTTGTGTTTTGAAACCTTGACATGAAATGTTGAACTTATTCACTTGTCTACCCACTTAAATGTAATTCAAATGATATTGTGTGTTTTTTTCATTAATGTAGGATCCATTTGTTGTTTCCATTAGATTTTATTTTTTACATTTTCAAAATTCTAGGATAAATTTAGTTGTTTTCAAGTATGCCTTACACATGTCTTTGTGCAAGTCCCATTGGTTTTTATATTTGACTCAAGTATTTTGATTGGTGTCAAAATATTCTTCATTTTTTTGCAATTTTTTTGGTTTGTTTTAATGAACATGTTTTAATGACTCTTGAAATCATAAGATAGTTTGTGCAATGTGGATTTGGTTACAGCTTTTGATACAAATTTTTTATGGTGATGATGTGTAACATAATGTGAAACGCAAGCTTGACTTTGATGAGTTAAAAATTGATTTTCAAACAAAAAAACCTTTTGAACACTTAGTATTATTAATAATTTTTAGTGTGACCTTTTTGTAGTTGTTTTTAGTATCAAAATAATCCATATATGTGAACATTTTCTTTACCACAATTTTGATTGAACAACTTTTATATGTAATCAATTTTTTATTTTTTTTTCAAAGTTAAGGAAAACTTCTTCATCATCAAATTTGTGTGAAAAATAATTTTATATGTAAAACTTTCTTTCAATGTAAGTGGTTTTATATGCAAAATAGTTTTATGATGTAAATGGATTTATTGTTATTCTTGTTCAAAGAAGTTTTCTCAATGTAAGTAATTTTTTATACATGCAATTTTTTAATGGAAGCAATTTACAATGCACTTCAAGTTTATATGTATATTCCATTGAAGTTTAATTCATAGCATATGGAAACATTAACATTAAATCTTGTTGATTCATTGTTGGAGCATGTATTGCAATTATATGACTTTCATATAGTTTCAACTTTTGAACATGAAGTAATTGTCTTGTTTATTCTAAATTTATTTGTTGATTAATCAATAATTATCTTTTTAAGTGAAGCAAAATATTATGGCACATTCAAAGCAATTTTTATAATTAATTATAAGGGAGGGAAAAAATATGTTCAAAAGAATCAACAAGATTGCTTTATAAAAGGAATGTGAATTTTATATAGTCTTTCATTTTTTCATATGACAAAATTTTTGAATGAAATCTTTTGTAATTTGTTATTAAAAATTACATATAGTTGCCCCAATATATCACATGTTTTATGTTAGTCATTTTGGAATAAACATGAATTTCTCTAAGCGTGTAGATTTTGCTAGATTTTGTGTTTGGTTTTGAAATTATTATATTTTTGTATCATACAAAAATATGTTCATTACTTTAGGTTTTTCTTTCTTTTATCATAATTTTTTATAAAAAAATGTTATGTACATTATACCCCCTTTACATGTGGTAAATGACTCTTTAATTTTTTAGGTTTTGAAACATACTTTGAATGTCTAAAAATTTCAAATTTGATAACTTTTAAATTGTGAGTCATTTTTTTAGTGTGAGTAATAAGTCACTATCATTTTTTTAGAACTATCATTTTTTTATTATTAAAAGAGCCATTTATCCTTGTTCTTTGCAAATTTGAATTGATTGTTTCAAACACAATAAATGTTCAAGTTCAAAGGTCTTATATTAAACCCCAAACCAAATTTGGAATTTGAATTCCCCAACACTAATATCAATCATTTAACACAATTTGAAAAGATTAACATAACTTTCAAACATCAAAATATGTAAGAAAAGTGTATAATTTTCATCATTATCCAACCTAGTCTTTGGCTCCTTTGAACATATTTTTGATTATAAAGCCTAACAATGTTGCATTTGAAAATGAAATCCAAGCTTTCTATTTTATTTACATTAAGGAATAATGACAAATGAACATTAGTATATGACAAAAATGGTTCAAAGTGCTACAATGCGAAGGAAATTTCATTACAACTTTTTGGATAGTACAATATTTACAAAGGTCAATTTACATTTGGAATAAAATATCAAAGCACACAATGTCTCAATATAGAGTGGATTTTCCAACTCATCCTTTTACATATAACTTGCATCTTTCAACATTTTGAACCAATTAAATATGATAATGGTGTACTTGGGTTTTTGTATGCTTTTAAAACTAACAATCCCAAAATGACCATCAATTTGGACCAATTTTTTATTAATTTCTAAATCAATGATGCAACAACTTCCTATTCAATTCTTGTAACCAAATTGCGTTTATATTGGAATGATTTTTTTTGATTATATGTTAATAGACATTTTGAAAGACAATTCAAATTCATAATTAAATTATATTATCTCATTATTCAACACTTCTTGTAATACAAATATTACCCAAAAAACAAGATTCAAAATCATGTTCAATATGTATTAATTTTTTTGAAAAACATTACAAAGGTTCCTATCAAGGAGATTTCATCTCCATCCATTGCAATGCCCATTACAAAAGTTGAACAAAATCTTAATACCCAAATGGAACATTTTCATCCACCTAATGTCACACACCAAAAAAAGCCATTTTTAGTGGGCACTTTATGATAGTAATATCTTTGACTTATTAAAATTTTATCCAACTTTAATTTATTCTACAAAAATATCTAAATTCAATAACATGTTTTCAAATATTGAAATAACAAGATCACAAATTATCAATGATATGAGACATATATCTACTCAAAAAAATGAATTTTTTTATAAATGAAAAAATTCAGTCATTATATATTGAATGCATTTCACAAAAGATCAAACAACCAATTCAAGCGAAACATCATGTTGAAATGAATGAACATTCATATAATTCAACATACATAGACATTTAATGAAAAAATCTAAGATATTTCGATAATTCCATTTTTTTGTTATGACATGTTATGTTTTGTAAACCAACTTAAACATTTTTCAAATAAATTATCAAAACAACTTTATGCAAATCTTCAATTCCAATAAAACCTAGTTCAATCACATACATATGTATAAGTTATTTATGTAACATCAATTGAAATAAACTGCATTTATATATCAAGTGATGAATAAATTTTATAAAAAAGAAACCATTTCATTAATCCAAAGATTAACACAATTAGAATAACATTTTATTTCATTATGTCTTGCATTTGCTCAAACTTACAAATTTATAGCTATGGAAAATATAGAATGAATGGTAGTATTATTGATGTCCCTACAAATGTGGATCAAACTCAATCAATGCATGGGTACTACCACACAAGGAAGTAACAATAGGCTTGTTTCTTAAACAAAATCTTAAATATAAATTACATTATATGTCAATAAATCACTACATTTGAACATATGTTGAAGGATTTAATTGAAATATCATTGTACAAATATTTGAATGTCACTATTCATTGGCATCAATCTGCAAGTTTGTTTACTTTAAATATAAATCTTGAATCCCAAACTTGTAATTATGATAATTCATCATCTAAGGTTTAAGGCAACTATTCAATGCCAATGATGATGACATGTATGTTTTGTGGTGAAAAGACCATTTTTTTCAAGATTTTTTTCTTTCATTGATGTAGAAAACCCTTGGCCAAGGGGGTAATAACTTTGAAAATGAAGAAATACATTATACACCAACAAACTCAATGATACATATTTTTTGGATGTTCCAAACATAATGGAGTATGAAAATGCTACATGTTTTATTGCCCGAAGTGAGAAATTCCATATTTTTTGTTTATTTAAAATAAAAATTTATAGGAATTAAAATTTTCAACATTTTTTTAGACAAACTTGAATTTTTTTTGAATTTTTCATATCAACAAATAATTCAATGGGAATTACTTAATAAATATGGGCATTTTTCAACAAATATTTCAAACCTTTTCTTTAAAACCATTAGTTCAAGTTGGGTGAAAATTTGAAAGGAAAATTTTGTGGTAAAACCTCAAAATCTTCCCAAGTACAAAACAAACCAAACTTGGATAATATTTTCAAATCATATTTAGGTTATCATGATTTGGAAAGCTTGCACAATTTACTTTATTTTGAAAGGTTATATGGAAAAGTTTATTTGGAATGATTCAACAACTTGGTCCTCTAGACAACATTCTTTGCAACTTTCACATCTATGAAAAGATTATGGGATCTTTTCGTTAACATTCTACAAACTTTATATGTTACAAGATTAAATTTCCAAAATAAAATAGAAGTTTTTTAATCCATTCACATAACAAAACACATACAAATTAACCTTATAACATGTGCAAGATATTATGATCATAAAACATCCTCATTTTGCAAACTTATGATGAAATATCTTTTAAGTTCATTTATGATTTTTTTCTTTGTTACAAAATCTTAAATTGTGGTAATGAACATGACCATGGATTTTTATGGATTGAAAACACATTCGTGTATCAAATGAACACAAAAAAATAATTTGAATGGATCCACAACAACACATTTTTGGTTTTGTAACTAACCTTTACAATTACATACTAGTTCAAAAGGACATATGCGACTAGTGACTAATGAATTGTTAAACCCATGTCGTTTCACCCATTTAGCTGTAAGGGATTTTCAATTGCAAAACCTAGTCATTTTAATGACTATGATTTTGATTTTTTTTATAATAATGAAATTCAATGTCAACATTAACCTTGGTATGACATGTAAAGTGCATGCCATTTTAACTTAGTCATTTTATTTAATTAAATATTACAAAAGACAATTTGATGGATGTACGACATGTATCAAAAATTTATAAACATGTTATGAATCATTGCACATGATTAAAAATCAACCTAGTTTAACCCATGTAACTAGGATAGCCAAAAGTCAACTTAATCTAACCTAGCTAAATTAAACAACCTAGTTTAGCTCGCTTATCCAAAAATCAACCTAGTTTAATTTAACTAGGTTAAACAACCTAGGTTATCTAACTTAGGCTAAGTGGCCTAAATTAAAAACAAATGTCAGATTCCTAGACCAAGAAACTTAGATTAGGCTACTTATTTAAGCCAAATGACCTAGGTATCATATGTTGCAAGAATGAGGAATTGAACCTTTCACCTTCACTTTGGGGTTCAAGTTCTCATCCATTACATTACTACATTTTTTTATACCAATTATATTTAACACAAAGTTATAAAACTCAAAAAAATTAATTTTGAATCAACCTTGGCCACCCTAAATTGATTTAGGTCAACCTACCTACTACCTATCAACTTAACTTAAACCTAAACCTCCTTAAGTGGACTTAAGATGAACTAGTTTGTCAACCTATACTACTTACTAACCTAGCCTAGGTTAACTTGGGCATTTTTAAGCTAAAAAACAAATTAACCTAGGACAATTATGTTGAATATAATCACATCATAGTTGCATCTAGTCACACAAACTTGAGGTGGTTACAAACTTGATAAAATATTTTGTATGAAGCTACCTAAGTTGACTTGGCAAAAAACCTAACTTGCTAGGAACCTAAGCAAACCTACCTAGATTAACTTATTAGTAAGGTAACCTATTCTAGGTATATTTAAACATATTATATGTAATAATTTTCTTATGTTTAGTTAATAACTTACAAGGTAGCCTATATTACGAAATATGTTTTTATGAAATAGCCTACGTACATAGGTTAACCTAAGAGGTATGTTAACATAAGTTACTGTGTGTAGTAGTTAAAATGCCAAAGAGTTATGTGTCACCTTTTTCAAAACAACTATTAATATAGTAGTCATAATTACAAATTAACAGTACATTATTTAATACGTATACATATGCATGTGAATTCATAACTTCAAAAACCTTCATGGCACACAAAAAATTATGGCATGTCATGACAAATATTGGAACCATAAATTCAAAACACACAAAAACTTATAATGTCACAAAAAATCATGGATTGCCCATGAAAATTTGTGACACCTCATTGCCAAATGACATGCCATGTCATCATCACATGAAAATTAGTTGTTATTAATCACAAAGGACAACAATATTTTCAACTAGTTAATAAATGAGATTAATTTATCAAATCAATGACATTAATCATGATGTTGACAAATATGACCACATCATCTTGTTGACATATAGCATGCCATGTCATCATCATGGGAGATTGAGTCATTATTAGTTGTAAAGGTGAATGGTTCTTGCAACTAAGTAATTATTGAACAAAATTGCAAACAAAATGATAATTTACCAAAAAGACCCAACAAATTATCATATTAACTATAATTGCAAAACCATGATGTCATGTGGCATGTTGATGTATTTTGCCATTATTTTGTGATTGTTATACTAAGTATTTATACATGTAGTTAAAAAACAATAGTCATTTTTATGTCCGGTTCAAAGGATAGGATTTGTTGTAATGAGGGTAAAGTTTTTGAACTTGCATGTTGATGCAAATAACTACATTGAGGGATTGGACATCATCTCTAACATAGTGACCAACTAATAAATGTCTCATTTTATCCAAAGGAGTGTATGAGTCGTCATGTTGACTAATAATCAAATATATTTTACAACTGGTCTTATTCAACTATAATCACTTTTCTAATTAGTTTTTTAGTCATTTATGCCATTTTTTAGTCGTTTCTCCCATTGTAGTCAAATAGGATAAGTTGTAAAAAACATGTTTAGACATTGTAATTGCAGATGGAATGACACATCATCATGTTGTGAAATTAAAAGTCATTATTTTAGTCGTAAAAGTCAAAGTATTTCTTATTAACTTATTTTATTTTATTTAAAACATATTATTACAATTTCAAGAATAATAATATATCTATCCAAAAAAGCCCACTAGTCATCATAATAATTATAATCACAAAACCATGACATCACATGACATCTCAATGGCCTTTGTAACTACATAATGATTTTTATGACTAAGTAGTTACAATTGTAGTCGAAAAGGACAATAGTCGTTTAATTTCTTTAACCAATAAAAAAATTCATAATGTTTTATTGTGTTTATAAATATGTATATTTGTTGTGTATCATTGTTAACAAATCCATTACAAAACATCCAACAATATCAACACATGCATAAATGTTAGAAAAAAATTATGTTCATAATTTTTATCTAGTGCCTCTCATCCATGAAACAAAAATCTTAAAACCTTTAAAAATGAATGAGGATTATTCATTTTCAAAACAATGCCTACACAAATGAACAAGAAATTTCAATTTGAATCATTGCCATTATTAGAATTTGTTTCCTTTTATAAGATAAAGCAAAATAGAATTTCAAAATGTCACAAACCCCAAATTATTAAGTTTTTAGATTATTAAAAAAATTGACAATTGGTTAAAAAAACAACTTCTATTATATTCACCATTTAGAAACTTAAAAAAATTTACAACATGGAATTAATGCCATTTGGCATGATGCATATTGTCAATTACATTATGGAAATTTTAAGATTAAATATATTTTTAATTACAACAAAATGTCGGATCCAAATATAGAAGAAATAAATGATTGAATCGATTCAAAATTAAAAACATTGCATCCAACTAATATTTAGAATGACAACACAAATTATGAAATAAATGATTCACATAAGGTGATTCCCATAACAAACATAATCAATATTGAACAATGTGATTTATGATTTGACTTTGTGATTTAATCATATAATGGATTAGAACAAAAATCACAAAAATGAAAAAACAAAAATTTCACAAAATCATCATATTGCATAATGATGATAGAATATAAATATTAAAATTTAGTTGGACAATTAAATGAAGAACACAAACTAATACTTGATAACATTATGCATTAAAAAAAAAGTTTCCCAATTCAATGATTTGTTTATTTTTAACAACCTAGGTGTTAAAGTTGGTAAATTTTTTACATTGAAATTTATAATTCAAGGAATATTACAATTGTACAATAAAGACATGTTTTAGACTTAACAAAAACCAAGGCTTTACTCACAATGTCTATCAATAAAATTGCATTCAATATTGATGGTTTAATAATACATTTAACATCGAACATAATTGTCCAACAATCATTATCAAGTTTACTAAACTTATCATTAAACACATTAAATAGACTTACATGTTAATATGAATAATTGAAACTTGTTGTGATAGATGAAATATCATTTGTTGTGCTAGAATGTTCAATGTTATAAATAACATGTTTAGGTCCATAAAACATATTCAAATTTTTTTTTGGGTGATCTTAATATCATCATGACATGTGATTTCTATCAAGTGCCCCATGTGAAACATAATTGGATATTTCAAAACATTGAAAATAATGTTAGTGCACTAACACCAAATTTTTGGCAAACATACATTTAATGTTATGAACTAAATAAAGTTATGCAAAAATTTGATATGGTTTTCATATAAATCTTGAACAATTTTTGTACAACAACGTAAAATATTTCAACCTTAGAAACCAATGTTAAGTGTAGATTTTTGAATCTTCATGTAAATTTAAAACCATAATCCATGATTCCACTTCATAAGTTCATTATTATATGTTTGGTTTGTATTTCTTAATTTTTATCATTATACACATATTCTTATTTAAGTTAATAATCTGAATCTATAATTTTTTTGGCCACAATCATGATTTTAACATATGTTTGTGGCATTTGAATATAGTATATTATGTTGAAAGTTCAATATGACACAAAAAGTGAACCAAAGGCTGTGACAAAAATATAAATGGTACAATAATAGTCTAGGAACATCCTAACCATGGCAATACAAATGAAAGGTAATTGTGAAAAATGATAAACATTTATAGATTTTAAATAGACATATGCATTAATACAAAAACTTGTTAGTTGTGCATGAATGAGTTTTGAGAAGAAAAACAAGGTAGAAATTAACAACCTTAAGGTAGTTAAACATTTAGGTTTGATAATTAATGTAAAGTTCAAAGAGAATATAAATTAAGAAAACAATCCTATACCTATTGTTAAAAATTCCCATCTTAGTCCTGGTGTAACTGGACATGGGGTGACCGAACAATGGAGCTACGCTGATTCTGATCCTGATTTTTGCACCGTCACTTGGTTGGCTGCACATTATGTCTCATTACTGCAACTATGCATGGCGGCTGCTTTGGTGTGATTGTGGATGCCCATCACACTTGCGGAGGACGACATAGAATTATGGCAAAAGAGGTGTTGGCTTTTATGATTCGAGGCGGTTAGAATGCATGGCGGCGCCGGAGCTGACAATTTTCAATGAGGAGGAGAGCTGCAATAGAGCGCGGAGTTCTAGTTGGGAAGAAGGCAAATCGAGCTAGGCAATTCAGAGAGGGCATAGTAGAGGAGAGGATCTGTCTTGGAGAAAGGAGGTGAACTGAGGTGAGGTAAAAGTTTTTTTTTTTTTTTTTTGAAGATGCTGAAGAGCTCAGAGGATGGCTAGTTGCTGATTTCTTCCGCTGCGTTAGTGACTAGGGGATGGCTAGCTCCTGAATCTGGTGAAAGTTAGGTCGATTGTGTCTGAGCAGATGTTAGACGACAGATGAACTTTCTGTAATTAGAGGAAGCTTGTGTGGCCAAGGATCTATGTGAGATCCGAACTATATGTTTTGGTTCTTGAGAATCTGTGTGGGAGCCGCATCTGCAAAGGCTCCGGAGAGATTTTTCTTTTTCCAGTAATGAATCTCTTGTGTGGATCTAGCTGCCTGGATGTTGCTATGATGCTTCTTTGAGGTCTGATTGCCTGATTTTTGCTCTGTCAGAGTGAGATCAACTTGAGGGGTCTGGTTGTTGTTGGTCCCTCTCCTTTTTGGTGACACTGGTCCTATGGGTTCACTCTAGTTTTTCAATAACTTCAAATGTGAAGTCCATGTGTCTTGTAAAAAGTTAATCAAAAAAATTATAACTCTAAACAAAAACAATGTACTTGAGCTTTATTGAGTCAAATCAATTCATCAAATGCCTCCATTTTTGCTTGATACCTCTTATTCCCCGTTCCATTTTGACTCTATACCCTACATGCATCTTGTTGTATGTTTTCATCATAACTAGGTTGGTCAACATTAAGAGCTAGCTCACTCTTACCAATCTTATGCACAATGATCATTTTTCCAAGATATGGTGGCTCATCTAAAAGGTACTTGAACTAGTCATTTGTGTGAATAAAGTATTAACACCAACATTTATAAAACTTAGACTAGTGTAACTTATGGTAACATCATGAAAAGATCTTGAGTAATTAATATGCAAATAGATGAACATGTCATGGTGGTCAACAACCACAATGTTGTTCAAGGAATAAATTTTATTCTTTGCCATTGAACCATGTTTATGTGATTTGTTGTTATAGGGCTTATGGACTTTGATCAATGTGTCATCAATTTGCTTAATGCAATTCAAAAACTCATAATTTAGGTTAAGTAAAATCCCCTTATTTTCATTTGTGATCCAAAAAATTTCATTGGCCAATACATGATTAATGCAAAATGTAATAAAGATGACATTGTCACATGATGTTTTCTTTGCCTAGTTCCACACGAATACGTCAAACATGGTCACAATGTCACATGTCTCATGTGGAAAATGAATTTGAGAATACATTGTTTAAGGTTCAACTTTGATGGATGACCAATTGGAATGTGCACCTCACCTATAGATTTCATGATTCTTGTGATTGTGGGGACCATGAGCAATGACAACTCTTCAAACTCAACCCATGTAAAGTTTGTCAAGGCCTTAAATAATGTTGGTGTTGTTTGCATTGATATGTCATGAACATCGGAATAAGAATCTCCTAGCTATAACATCCTCTTTGATATTTGTTGCATTGAACAATTCAAGAAAGACTTGGTAGTAGTTAGTGTAAATTAAAAAACCATCTGGTCTTCCTTCACCATTTCATCAAAGAACTTTTCATCATTAGTTGAGCATGAGCTAAAATTTTCACTTGTAAAAGTGGAGTTTAGAAGTTCATTCATTTGTGATAATGAAAAAAAAAAAGATTTTAGAAGTGCAGATTCTTTTTGTAGACTTGAGGCCACAAGCAAAAAGACACCAAAAGGTGATTTTCTTACGTAAGATTTATAGATTTTCCATGTGAAAAAATTACCAATAGATAATTTTCTTGCTTAAAATTTTACACTTAATACCATAATGTTAATAAAAAACATGAAATATAAAAATTAAACATAAACCTAAACATAAAACCTTAAAAAAAATCCTAATAAAATTTCTTATACTTAAGCCTTAAACATGAGATATGAACAATAAATCTAATCCCAAATCCTAAAGCCAAAAATTTAAGACCTAACTAATTTGGACATAATACCCAAACTTAATAGTGATTATAAACCTTTTAGCTAAACAAAACCAAACCTTAATCATAAAATGTAAACCTTAAACCCAAACCTCAAAAAATAAAAAATAAAAATTAACATCTAAAACCAAAACTCCAAAAAATAAAAAATAACCTTTAAAACCCAAACCCTAGAAATAAACTATTTAAAACAAAACCCTATTTAATGAGAAACCTACATTTTAAACTCAAAACCTTAGCTAGAAACGTAAACCCTAAACCAAAACCCAAAATACTAACAATTTAAAAATAACCCTTAAAAACCAAATTTTATTAATAAAATATTTCAAATTAAGCTCTAAAAATGAGAACCTTGAATTTTAAATTTAGAATTCTAAGCAAAAAATGTAAACTTTAAGCCTCAATAATAAAAACTAAAAAAAATTCTTAAAAATCCAAATCCCTAATAAATAACATCCAAAAAAAATCACTAAAACCCAAACCTTAAAAAATAAACCTTTAAAATTCAAACCCTAAAAAAAGAAGCTTTAACCACTTAAAGTTTTAATTAATTTTTAATTCAATCCCAAGTTTGGACCCTTGAAAATAACAATTGAAAAATATTTTAAAACCAAAACCCTTCAAACACGAAATTTTAAACTCCATATTTTAAATTTCACAATATTATAACCATATAATTCATAAATGCCCATAATCCTTAAACCCAATTAAAATAGCATTTAGTTCATTTTTATCATTTAAAATTAAAACTAATTCCCAATTCATCTTTAGTTTGGAGATTTCATCCCCAATTGGGTCATTTTTATGGATAACAAAAGTTAGAATATAAAACAATATAAGGTGTCAAATTAGGCTACAATGGGATATTACTTTTAAAAATAATGTTGGGGCATCTTTTTACAAAGAAAAACACCTTTATATGAATTAAACTAGGTTGATTTTGTTAGTAGAATCCATGGACCCTATTCTCCTCTTGTGGAAGACATTCTTTTGATCTAGCCTATAGTGAAAATGACAACATATTGTACCTAATGTTTATATTAAAAATTTCTTAGAAGGCCTACCCAAAACAAAAATATTTGTTTTAATTTTTGAAAATTGAACTTGTAACTTATGGGATAATTCATTGTCCTAGGTCACTATTTATTGTTTTTTCAAAATGTAAAGTACATTTTCTGTACTTACTTTTGATTGTTGAAATTTTGAAATATTCAATTTGGGATTGTTGGATTTCTTTTTTCAAACAAATAAATAATTCGACAGAAAACTACCAATCGCCAATTGCAAGTGTTATATGTGAAAATGTTTACTATGGGGTAAAAACATAGTAAAAGGAACCATGGCAACCAAGGTTGCAGTCCTTACTAAGGACTGCATTTTACACACGTTTGACATGTATTAGTTTATTAAATATCAAAATTGTATTTTAAATTTAATTTCTGAGATTAGATATTAATATTGAGACCAAACATGACTCATATTATAATAAAAACTATATATTTTTGCATGAGGACCTAAATTATAGTCAAATGTATAATTTTGTTTTGAACCATGATGACAAATTTTGAACTTTTTTGACCATTAATGACGTTTAAAATCAAAAGCAACAACATTCGTTAAAAGGATTCAATACATGGGCATTTAAAAATATAAACACATGTGGCCATTCTTATGAAGTATATTAGAGCCCATAATAAATTTGGGAACATTTGATGAAGGTTTGAGTAACAAAAAACATGTTTAAGTTTTAAAGTCCTTAAAAAGACCTTGTCAACAAATGCTTTGTTTATGACAAAGGATTCTAATAACATAGTGAAATGACTCCAAATTCATAGGAGTCCAATTTCATGAGCACCAAAACACAAGTACAAATTATGGATACATAATTCATGAAATACAATTAATGGTGTCAAAGTAATATAAATGTAGTTTTAAGCACTATCAACAACTTCCTTGGCTCCTTTTACTGTGAATGTACCATATGGAAATAATGTTTTAACTTTGCACACATGATGTTTTTGGCATTTCTATATATATTTCAACACCAATGGTACAAGTGGATTCACAAAGCCAAGGTTGAGTAGCTTGTTTATCTCCAATAAAAACATAATGGGGTAAAGTTTTCAAATGGTTCTCAACCTATGAACTTCAACTCACGAATTTGGGAAGTAAGACCCCATAATCCATCAACCTTGTTTTCCTCCTAGTTATTAGGGAGGACATAGACCTAGTGGATTTGTCTAATATTGTAATTAAGAAACACTTTATAAAACATTTTTGTGGGGTTGTTCCTAGGGCATTTCGACAAATAGAATGCCCATTTTAGCAAATGTTTTGTTTTTAAAAATGAACTGCAATTTTTTTCACAATACTTGTTACCTAGTAGATACTTGTTGGGTATCACATGAAAGAAAGTTGGTGCAAGTCTTTACGCTCATGAAAGTTTGAGGCCATGGGTTTTATCGAAAGTAAGCCCATGTTCAACTTTACCTCACATGTGCTTTTATTTCAATATACCCATAACCTCAGGCTTTACACTACACATTCTTCTACTCTAACCCATAGTTTGAAAATAATGATGACATATGTGAAAGTGCTTTCTATGGAAACAAGCTTTTGACTTTGACATGCATGACATTTCTTGATGTTTCCATATCTTAGCACTAAGGGTAATAATGGATTTTCACAAAGCCTAAGTTGAAAAGTTGGTATAATCCTCTAATTGAGCACAATGGGCTTGAAATCTCCACATGGTTTTGAATTTGTGAACTTCAATTCACCATTATTATAAGGAAAACCCCCACATGAATGATATTGCATCTTGGCTACAGACATGATTTTGTCATCCTGATTGTGATACCAATAGATGGTAATCTTACAATGTCAACAACAAAAGTTGGTACAATCCTACATACACATTTGCACATATCATAAGTTGGAAAAGGATACTAAATAATTGTTTCTTTGTCTTTGTCAATAATTTTATCTCATGACTAATACCATGCCTCTCTAGTCATAGTTTGTATGTAGTATGTATCTACATATATATTATGGCCCTTCCTTGTTTTGAGTTACTTGGGCATGAGGGTAATAGTTTGAATGACAAGCCTTGAAAAATAAAGGGGTGAATTTTTTTTATTAAGAGTCACAAGAAAAAATCCATATAAGGAGTGAATGAAACAATCAAGTTGATGTGACATAGGGTAAACGCACTCTAGGGTGGACCAAAAAGGGCACATGTGAACTCCTTAATAATACATTTTTTTAATATATTTGATTGTGACCAAAATGTGACACCATCTTATATTCATTTTATCCTAAAAGTAATACATGGGCACCTTTTAAACATCCTAAAATTTAACGTTTGTGAAAAAAAATAAAATCCACAAAAATCACATCCAAAAAAACTTCATAAAACTATTTCATAATTTTTTTCTATAATGTCCTTATACTTCCATGTCATCTTGAAAATGGTTTGGAAACTTTTATTTTGAATTTCCCATGACATTTATGAGGTGCAAAGACTAATAAATGATTTAATCAATGCAAAAATTGAAAATTGTGAATCCATATGCACATCTTTTGTGTAATGTTAGGTGAAAATCCCTTAAGGTGTACCACACAAGACGAAAAGGGCCTAGTCCTTATTGCAGTCCTTTTTTACCCTATATCTTATTCCCCATAAAAAATAATGAATCAAAAGTTTCAAAAATTTCAAAATGACTATATTTTAAATTACTACAATTTTAAATTCCATCATAATCATTCATAAATGTGTTTTTACATGGTAAAAAAGAACTAAGTAAAAAAGATAGAAAAGGGTGACAAGATTTTGGTACACCTTAAAAAATTTGCACCTTGTTATATTTTTGGGGGTCAAAATTTTAAAAGTCCTTTGTTTGAAATGTTTATATTGTTTTGATTTGTTTCTTTATTCTTTCATAAGTAAATGTAGTTAGAATCATTAAATTGGGTCCCTTTAAAATAATAATTATAACAAATACATGCACCATACATTTGAACCCATAGAGGTGTAGAAAAATTGGCATGTTACATGATTTTATGAACATGCTAGTTTGCAACTACCCCATAATACAATTGGTCAATTTGGGAGAATATTTTTAGAATCATGATTTACAAGTCTTCAAAAAAATGTTTTATTTTTTGGACCCAAAAAATGTTGCATTATATTATTATATGAGATTTTTATATAAAGATGGTTAAACTCAATGCCAAATGATTAAACATATGTGATGATTAAATGATCTGCTAGTTAATAAAAAGTAAATGGCTAAAATTATTTAATGACTAAGTATAATGGCTAAACATAATGATTAAATTTAAGTTGAACCTAACGGCTAAACCTAAGTTGAATTTAATGGTTAAACTTAAAATATATATTTAATGGCTAAATTTAACTAATAAAATCTAATGGAAAATTTTAATATTAAAATATAATGGTTAAATTTGGCTAAAATGATTGATTAAAATTGGTCAAACCTAACAAGTAAACTTTATGGCTAAATGAATTATAGGAAAGTAATTTAAAATGTAGGTAGGTAACCATGTGGATAGTTGGGTAGGTGAAAAGGTATAGGTTGATAGGTAGGTGGGTTGGTGTTTTTTACTAAGCCAATAGTTATTTTGACTAAACTTGTTTATTTGACCCTTTTGTAATTAGCCCTATTGATTAAAGCATAGTCCTTTTGGCTAAGGTGAATTTTTTGGGGTCAAATTTGACTAGGTATGTATTTGACATATTATTAATTCAATCATCATAGTCAAATTGATTAATCAAATCATACCCATGTCATTTAGTACTTTGATTTCTAGTCAAAACATACATGTTATTCAGTCAATGTGCATAGTTTGAAAACCTTGGAATTTTAGTAATGTACAATTGATCTTTGGTCATTTTTTCATGTACCTTGTTTTTTTTTATTTTAAATCTTTAACTACATTATATTCAACCTATCCATGGCTTCAAGAAGAATCCTACTATTCTTATTAGCAACTTCAATTATAGGTGACAAAACGTTGAAACATTTGTGCTTTATTCTAATGCTTTTGGGCATGGTTGGACATTGTCATGTAGGAATTCAAACCTAGTTAGTTTGTTGGCTCTAATTGTTTGACATTTGATGACATTTAAGGGCTTGGAATATGCAAGTTTTGTTTCAAAATATCATCTAAATTAACCATGCACCCTTTCTTACAAATCTAGTTCAAACTAGTGGATGTGTTTCTATCACTTAGTTTTTAAATATGGTAACATGCCCCAAAAGGTTCCATTGATGAAACTCATTGGACTAAATCAAGTTCCTCTTTTGCATTGTTAGCTTTCTACACATTTGGAATAAGATTACCATCCCCTTTGAAGCATATATCTTTAACGTGCAAGGACGTGAATGAAATAACTCACCCTCAAATGCCTCGTAATATTCCTTGTTGAATTGCCAAAATAAATGGTAAATTTGTCACATTCATCAATTGTAAACTCCTTATATGAGGTGTGATGGCCAGTCCCCTTGTAATTATTTGACGAGTTCTTGTAATGTGAATCTAAGTTCCACTTTTTTTTAATACATTTTGTTGTTGTGAAGCACCTTACTATTCACAATCTTTTCAAGCTCATTTGGTTTTTTTTCACACTATGTTGTTGAAGGGACAATGTGAGCTTGAGGATCCACCAATTATTCTTTAGCAATGTGCTTGAGATGCCTACATTTGATAAGGGCCATAACCTCATTGTGTTCCCAATTTCTGTGGCAATGGCGCTTAATTAGAACTTACTACTCAGGGCAAGCTTTGATGAACTAACGGGAAGAATTAATCAAACCTTACCCACTCCCCACTCCTTGATGTTAATGGCACGTACCCCATTGTTGGAACACAATGGATAGTGTGGCGAAACATGCAAAAAACATGCAAAACATGGGAGCAACACAATAAAATCGATATTAATTAGCTTCAAAATCTGTATATTAACTCTCACTTAACATTACCATCATTATTTTTGCATCTTCTAGACTTGAATTCTTTCCTCCTCAACCTGAATTTGTTTCTAAATTGTTATGTATTGCAAGAGTTTCGAGTCTTTCAAGGTGTCATTGTTTTTTTCCCATCACAATGATGTGTAATAGTAAAATGTGCAAGTGCAAGAGCAATGGAATGCTAGAGTAGTTGATCTAGAGGGTCAATGTGTGATTAGGGGGTATGGTGACGAAATTGGTAAGTTATTCATTGTAGTTTCCGGGTGACAAGTTACTCTTACTAATAGGAGGCAAGAGGAGTAGGAATCTACAAGTTTGAAGAATTTTATTAGTTCACTAGCAAGAGGAGCAGAGATAGGGTGTTCCACCTAGGATGATACTAATTGCAAAGTGATGCAATAGTGTGAATAGAGGTAGTTATTTGTGACCAGCAAGTATATCTGCAAGTGTGAATGTGTATTTAAAAAAGCTATCAAATCCACCCCCCCCCACAAAAAAAAAAAAAAAAAAAAGAGGGAAAAAAGATACACCCTAAACCTTTTCCTAAAATTTGGCATCATGTGAAAATAGGGTGGTCCATTTTTTTGGGGGCAAAAAATTGGGCTGAAAAGGGATACATTTTCAGGCATTGGCCAGCATGTCAAATTCCAATTTTTGGGCAGATTGAAGAGCATTTCGGGCAGTCCAGTGGATTTGGTGAGTTGGCAATGTAGCAATGGCAACTTGGCAATGTGGGATTAACAATTTGGTGATGTGGACTTGACAACTGAGCAAACTTGTACTTGGCCGCCTATTGAAGTGGATGTGAACTTGGCAATTTGGCAAAGTGGACTTGGCAAAACTTGCAACTCAGCTTGGCAATTTTGCTGAGCAAACTTTGGTTACAGACATGGCTAGTTTCATATTACATTGGGTACCCATTGTTCTTGAGCATCAGACAAAATGTAGTATGCAATGGGAAACCAAAGGTACAATGGGGGTTAAGTTTTTCAAGGCATGGGAATGAGGGTTACATATACTGTTGGGAAAGAACATGACACATAGAGCACTTTGCTGTGCTTGGTCATGAGAGTGTTGGGTGGGATTCATCACTATGGTTCTCATTTAAATTAATTTATACCAAAAAAAAAAGCTGGTTATGATATATGATATAACCATGATAATCATATATCATGGTTATGATATATGATATAACCATGATAATAATATATCATGGTTATCATATGTAACCATGATTCTAAAAATTTGAAATGCCAAATTCCAAATAATCACCTACAAAATTGCCAGTTCTTTGCCAGTTCTTTCATAAAAACTGCTAGTTCTTTGAGGTTTTCAAATAACCAGGACGAGCTTTTATTTGATTCTAATTTTCTTTCCACGTCTATTCTTGGACTTGGAAAGTTGGAGACCACCTTTAATCTATATACTATAAAGCAAAAAATATTTATAAGGTTTAGGAGTAACCCAACTTTTTTGGTGGATATTAACCATGGTTTGAGTGTAAGTTAGGACTACACTCAACAACAATGAAAGTCGACAATCATCAAGCACGGAACTGGCAGAGTTCAATTGCAACAACGTGAAGGTCCTTTATATTTGGCAACCTGAATATCCTTTACATGTGGAATATGTGACCCAACACCCACTAGCACACCTGCATCCATTGGAAACCTTGTATGACTTAGTTGTGGATGAATCACAACTCCAATGGTAACCTATCTAGGAAACCTTCCTAATTAACCCTTCCCTACCTAGGTGACTAAGTATATGTGGAATTGAGTAAGCATTCATTGGTCCACGGGTAGAAAACATAAGTGGTTATTATGTAAGTAGGTAATGCACTTTGGTGACTACAAGGTAGGTATATTCATGTGAATGGTTAGTATGTAGCTAACCACTGTGGTTAGTTGTAGGACAAGGATACAATGAAAAAGTGTTTCCTGTCCGCATATCATCCATCCTGCATGGTGCATTGGTGAGTGCTATTTCACATATGTTTGTCCACTTGGGAAGTATTTAACACTTTTGTTTTGTACTTCACCCTCCATCATCCATGCCATATGCTTTTTAGTTGAGCTTCACTACTCATTTCCTCTCTGGTAGGTTCTTAACAAGGCCAGGCAATTGCTTTATATACTCTCATAATTCATGGCTATATTCTCATGGCTTATCTAAAGCTAATTCAAGCTTTTCCTTCCTTTATCGGCCTTGTCTACCAAGGCAAAGATATCTTGTTTAGATTCATTATAGAGTATAGTAGCTTAAGGAATTTTGGCCCCTACATAGTAGTAGATCCATTTTTATATGAGGATTTTTGAAAGATGATATTTTGGCTTGTGTTGAAACTTGAGATTAGTTATAGAGTTATAATAATATCTTGAAGGATTTTGGTTTCTTTATTTAGAGGATTTTTTTGAAGATGATATTTCTGCATGGTCAAATATTTGAATTTCCATGCTTCTTCTTTTGCCTTAAGATATTTTTTAATGTAAAGGGCAAGGCCGCGGTGCGACACACCCCATGTTTCAGATGAATGAACAAGAAGCCCTTTACTTGACACATATTTGAAGCACATATGCTCTCCTTTTAGCACTCTTTTTGGGTCTGAACCAATTGATTTTCCCTCCAAAACATGCGCCATGTAGGTTTAGCCTCAATTTCCCACTTTTTGGTTTTGGACATTCTTCATCTAAAAGGCCTTGGGATCAATTTAAAGCTTTCAACCAATAAGATTGCTTGAATTCATTGATCCCTAGACCTTGGACCCTCATCTAAAGTCACCCTAAATTTGCTAGAGAATAACCCTCTCATTAGGACTAAAGGGTTGCACAATAAAGGACTATGAATTGTTCTAAAGAATGTCCTTGCAGACCCAAAGGCTATATGGTGCTAGTTTGATTTGGATTAAAAGCAAATCAACAAAGGAAGAATGCCATTTGTAAAAGGAGAAGACCAAAAGTGATTTGAGATGGATTCCAAGGAACTTCACAAACTTGACGACCAACAAGTAACCCTTGATTCTAGTCTTTTTTTTCTTTTTTTTTTCAAAAATATTGGTTCATTCTTTTTTTTTTTTGTTACACACCTAAATAGAACCTTGAACTCAGTTTGGGGTGTGATTCTTTAAGAAAATGAAATAAAATTCTTTGTTCTGGTTCCAAAAATTAGACCCATTTCCAATTGGGTTCTTACTAAGAGGAACTACGATTCAAGATTCTTACCCACCAAAGTAGGTAGCCATCCCCTTATATGCCTTGTGATTTACATATGTTTAGATTCATGATAACTTTGACATTGTGTTTTAGGATGTGTAAAGCCTATGAGTAAGGGATGTTCTTGAGGCTAGCCTTGGCTATTGCTTGATGTTAGGCCCATTATTTTGGCAAAACCCCACCTTGGGGCTTCACCTTACATATAAAGCTCATTGGGAAAGAAACAAAAATGAGTTAATTGTGAGCATGCTTGCTAGCTATATTTTCCTTAGGGAAAGTAACTTAAAGCTATACTTACGTTTAAGGTAAGTGAAGATTAAGACCTAGTCCAATGAGGCATGTTACTTGAATCATCATAAAGTTTAAATATACACATACAAACAAAGTTGGTACCTTAATGAAATTGTTGTTTTAAGGTTAATGGATGGTTATGTGGTTTGCTTTTGACATTTTGAAAAGTTCACATCTTACACTAGTTAAATTTTTTGTAATTATGATAATTATCAAACTATAAAAAATATAATTATTTTTTAGTTTTATTGATTTTAAATATTGGCAATCCATTCTATAAATATCATTAAACATATGATTGGATCCAAATGAGACAAATGAATCAACATGATTATTTATTTTAAAGATCATGGCCATTTTATAAAAAAAATAGCTTTCTTATAAAAAGTACTTTTGCAACTTGTTATTTAAGATATTATAGTTCCTCTAATATATCACATTTTTGTGTTAATTATTTTTGAATAAACATGAATTTTAAAAGTGCAAATTTTATTAGAGTCTATGAAATGATCAAAATCCCAAGTCATAGCAAAATATGTTAACCATTTTAAGGTTTAGGGTTTTTGCATCATGCATTAAATATATATAAAATGTGATGATTGTCATTATGATTTGACATGGTTTTTAGCTTGTTTTGAACTTGTTTGGATCCAATTGGTCAAAAACATTTGTGAAAACTTGGAGATTTCAATATGAAATGGACTATAAACTATCAAAAAAAATTTAAATCATGAAAAAAAAAAAATCTTGTCTTCAAAAAGTTTCAATGTATTTTATTTGTAAATTTCTCATTTGATGGTGGCCTACTTTAAAATTTTTATTTTGACACTATTGTAGTATTCATCACTTGGGTACCAAATAATTATTTCATTTTTCAAAATCCACTTTGGTAGTTTGTTTTATATAAGTTATTAAAATTTGAAAATAAATATAAATAGCTTCTTTGGTAGGTTCCCTAGGTCTAAACCTATAACATAATGAGACAAAAATTTGAATTTTCCCCTTCTTTGTAATTTGCTTAGATTTTGACATTTCAAGTAGATTTTTTAATATAAAATTGGCATTTCCAAAAATAATTTTATTATCATCGAACATGAAAAGGTATTATGTTATTAAGACATACTTTTTGAGTCCATATTTTTATACTATATGTGTAACATATATATTGTCATCATTTCACATGTTCATTTTGAGTCCACTTTTAAGAAAAACTCATTTGTATTTTTCAATATGGTTTTCTTAATTCTATTACAAGATGGACCATTAGAAAATTGACAACATTAATGTTGAATGTAAGTTTACATTTTACGTTCATCTATTATCCAAAAGAAAAATGATTGTGACAATCCAAATAATACCCCTAAATGTGATTTCACTTGTTATTGCCGAGTAATTAATCTATTTACCAAAATTCATTTTGGCATATAGTATAATATTTTCCAGGAATTTTGCCAAACTAATCATGGATTCCAATCCCATCCAAATTTGCTTCATCCTCATTGATTTTGATTGTGATCTTGTTTTATTTGTTTTATTCACATTCTAATCTAATTTTGCTTAGTTCACATTTAGTTTTGCTTCATCTTCATCCATTCTTGGTTGAGTGTAAGAAAAAATATATATACTAGTCCTATCCTGAGAATTTTTTTGTTTTAAGTCCAAGTAATATGAAAGGCTTCAATCAAGCAATATGAGGGTGAAAATGTAAATGATATAAAAAAAATTATCCGTTCAACAATCTTGGGCCCCAAGAGTCCATCCAAGTACCATAAAGAGTGGAATTTAATGTGAAATTTTAAAAACATATTATGTGTCATGGAGGCCTTATAGAACTTGACCTTTACATTTGTTTTTTTCTTTGGGAAAATTGGCCTTGGGAAGGGAGGGGAGGAAGGGGTGAAACACTTTTTAGGAATACAAAAGGTGCCAAATTTGTATGTCACCTCTATACATCACAAAGAATTTTTTGATGGAGAAGGTTTCAAATGTCAAACCAATGCTAGGATTCATATTCACCACTTTGTGGTTGTGGGCTTCAATTCACCATTAGGTTAGTTAATTTGTATAACTTGAATTAAACCCAACTTCAATATAGCCACGATGTAAACTAATCATTCAAAGTTTTGAGAACTTTAAGCCTTGTCAAATCCTTTGTCCAAGATGGAAATGAAGCTTGTAAATCAATAATCCAATTTTGAGATCTCTAAGTTTTTTCAATTCCTTGAAAGGTGGAAAAACAACCATATTATCTTGGTTGAAAGTCAATGTGTGTCCATTTCTGAAGAAAAATAAATAGTTTTTGCCTTAAGGGTGAATACACATTTGGTCATGGTTTGTTTGCAAAATTAACATAAATTTTGCCTAAGGTTTCATTTATCATTTGTGAAAATAAAGGAAAACAAAATCCTACCACATAGGATATTAACCCATAAAAGAAATAGGCTATTAGAAATCATGGAAATTTTTTGCATCTTAGTGACAAATGTTTTTTCAATGTGATAGATATTGTACCCATGGGTCAAATTGGCAATCAAGTGTTAAAATAGGGTGCATTCACAATTGGGATACACAATAGGAATGGTCAATTGCAATTAAATCACATCATCTCAACTTGAATTGATTATTACGACTAGTGTGATCTATAAATAATTTCATTAAATAAAAATATACATTAAGATCAATAAGGTTTAAAAGTCATATTTTTTTTAATTCGAATTTTTATTTAAATGTCTAAAAACACAACTCAACAACTATGTTTGACTATGCGTCTTACCAAAAAAAAATCCAACAAAAATAACAATATTTGTTCAAATTGTTTCACATTTTAATCATACATAAAATAAAATATGAAAATTTTCATTAAAATGGATACATTAATAAAGATAGGGGCAATCCTGTCCTTGGGGGGTACCATTAGGAACATCACACCTTGATTTTCCTGGACCCATCGAACTTTGAAAAATCATAAGAAACATTTAAATGAACATTTTCATAAATTTTTTTAATACATTTATTATGTTTCATAGATTTTAAAATCTCAATAATATTAAAAATGTTGTGTGTTTTGATGTTTTTAATCATTTATAATTATAAAAATACTTAATGAAAAAGGCTCAAAAAAATGTTTTGATTGTTTTTGGTTCTTTAACCATTACTGAGTTAGTTCTTAGTGGTACCACCCAAGGATGGGTTCATCCATAGTCATATATATAAACCCAAAGGTTTGGAAGAAAATATAAAAGATGTCTATAAATTTATTTATTTTGATATTTTTAATAATATTTTGGCACTCCAAATGAGGAATTGGTATTTGAAAATGTCTTGGAGTCTTACATTCCTTATAGGTTTATATTATCACATGACATTCAAAATTTTGTTAAATTAAAATTTATCACCAATTATACAATATATATTAGTTGAAGGCATATTCACCTTTCATTTTTTAGCATCTTAGAACATTCATTTTCTCACAAAATACAAAATAAAACATGCTTATGGTTCCTATTGAGATAGATCAATTGTTTAATGTCTTTAATAATTATTTTTAAAGGTGAAATTGATTTCAACATCCCATTTTTGATTTCCAAATGTTTTGGTAGATAGCCTCTTTGATTTTTTAACACTAAGTTTTTGGTTTGGTCAAGCTTTGCCCACACATTATGCTTTACCCACATGTCAATGTGTATGCTACTCACATTGTTACTTGTTCAATCAAAATTTTCTCCGATTTTCCATATCTAAATCTACTCACACATCAAACTTTGTGCTACCGGTCTTGGTTCCCACCTATTCGATCTTTTCTCCAACTTTTCATATTTAGGTGAAATTTTTGAACAATGGAACTCTCTTGGAACTCTCTTGCATGTTTTTTTATTCAATCTCTTTTTAAACATATATAATCTTTTTTTTACTTGTTTATGGAAGTGAAGAGTATTTGTTGCACTTGTATACCATGTGTTATGAAGTCCAATCCTGTAGACAAATTTAACTTTACAAATTTATTAACTATTTAGCCAAAGTAGTTTTTTTTAATCTTCAAAAATTCAGCATTTGTTTAAAAAATTTCAGGATTTTAGGCATATTCAATTTTAATTAGTGTATGCCAAATCTAACTTGTGAGTAACATATAAAGTCATTGGGAGGGGGGAGAGGGGGGAGGCGAATGGCCCAAAAGTCGTCACGTTATGAGGGGAAGTTTTTGAAATTGAAAGATTTACAAGGTAGGCTCTAGTATGTTGCCAAAATATAGCATGATTCCTAAACTTTTCTACTTTTCCTCTCTAACATGTAGCCAAATTTGGTTAAGTCCTCACACACATGGATGATTGCCAACTCGCTTGCCTCACACATTTTTTTTAAAAAACCACTGAAAATAAGGTTCTTTAACATAATTTGCATGTTGGAATTGTCAATCAATTAGCATTTATTTGAAAATTCTAGCTACTTTCAAATATTAACAATTTAACTTTCACAAAGAGGCCAATATCTCTAACACAAACTTGACCTATAATTATCCATGCATTTAAACCTTATACATATACCCACATCCATGTACATGGGTCTCTTATTTCTAAATTTAGTGTACCCACTCCCAAAACAAGATCCTAACATGATCAAAAGATGAAACCGAACTGACCCTAATTGAAGAGTTTAACAACAAAATACAAGCACACAAATCAACCATGCAAGAGGAAGAGAAATTAATTTAACCACATAAAACTCAAGGGATCATTGCAAAAATGATTGATTTTTTAATAAAAAAGTGTAAGTTGTACATACAAGTAGCATTGCAACAAGGGGAAGTGTAAGTCAAAAAGGAACTCAATAAGTCACCCAAAACATGCACCTCGTGGTATTTAACCATGGTACAAAAGTAGGTTCTATGGATTGCTTGAAATCTTGCCCACCACATAGCCTACATGTTTACCACAGGTTGAGTGTCCACATTCAAGCCCCAGTGAAAGCAAAAGTAACAATAAAGTATTATCATTTTTTGGATACAGGGACCACTACTACCTAGTGTGTGAAGCCAGGGTGAACAAGCAACTACACTCATAGCTTCACCTTGAGTGAAGCCTCTCTTAGAGCATCTTCACCAGGACAATGCACAACATGTGTTTTTTTATGAAGGGGTGTGTCACACCGTGGCCTTGCCATTTGCCTTATAAAAAGTATCTTAAGGCAAAAGAAGAATTATGGAAACTCAAGTATTTCACCATGCAAAAATATAGTCTTCAAAAAAATCCTCTAAAAGAAACCAAAATCCTTCAAGATATCATAACTCTATAACTAATCTCAAGTTTCAACACAAGCCAAAATATCATCTTTCAAAAATCCTCATTTAAAAATAGACCTATTATTATTACCTAGGGGCCAAAATCCCTTAAGCTATTGTACTCTATAATGAATCTAAAAACAATATCCTTGCCTTGGTAGGTGAGGCCAAAAAATTGATCTTCACAAGCTCCGTAAAATGATTGTGGCTAAACATGTTTGTGCAAAATGCTGAGGCTGAGAAAAGTCATTGCAAAGTTTAATAGCTTGCTCTTGATGGGTCAGAGACCTAAATTGATTGTTGCTGCCGGTGGTTTACTATTGGTAGGTACTAACTTTCATAGTCTCAGTTTCATGTTTATGGGTGAGGCTTGAGAAACAAGAAATAAATAAATAAGTAAATACATAAATAATCTTGAGTGTAAGAAACACTTTTCTCTGTTTCATGTTTATTGTTTGGTGGGGCTTGAGAAAGAATAAACAAATAATCTTTAAGTGTAAGAAATACTCTTGTAAGACCAAATGTTGAGTATGGGTGGAGCTCTTCTTGAAAAACATTATTTAACTGGAGAAATGTTAAATTTGGACTCAAAGAGCCAGATTTAGTCAAGGATGGGAGATTTATATTATTTAAAAGCAACCCTTTTCTCTCTTTTTTTTTTTTTTTTGATTTTTTTTAGATTTAACAATGGTACCATTATGGTGCCAGTTTGCCCAAGGTCCATAGTACATACTTGAGACCTTGTGCTTCAGACAATTTGCCAAGTACCACATACTATTGTTCCTTGTCCTCACACTCCAAAAAACCCTATTGTTGCTGCACATTCATGTGTGTTGTATTTTGTGCAACAGCCCTCGGGTCTTTCTAAATGAAATTGTAAACATGGGTATAAGGTGTGCAATAGTATTACGGTAGGCCCTTGGTGTCCATGATGTGGTATGGTGACAATGTTTTTCTATTCAATGAAGTGTGCAATCATGGGTGAATGGAAAAATTGATGAACTCAAATTATGTCAACTAATTGTGTAGGCCACAAATTTTCACATACCTATCACATTTGCACATTCTGAAATTTGGGTTTCGTGATTGACATTGGATAAGTGTTGTGTACCAAACTTGAACAATGCGTTTTTTATTTGGAGAAACGATTAAAATATGTTCTTAAACAACATATTAGGGTCAGCTATCCTAATAGAATTGTTATGGCGCCATTGCAGAGTAGAAGATCCCCATGATGTACAACATTTTTTAAACATGAATTGGGACCACTAATGACACTTGAGTGGATGAAGATTATGGGTGAAAATTATGCTTCAACATAGTTTATAAATAGTTATTAGTATACATTGAATGGTTAGGTCACTTAAAATAAGTAAGAAGAAAAATTCAGACCACCAAATCCAACAAACCCATTGGCTTGACAAAAAATCGTCAGGTCTCCATAAAACCCCAATTTTATTTTTTTGTTGAACATTGAGAATAATGGTCCTTTTTTATCATTTCCATTGGTCTTTTTAAAAAATTCACAAACCTACCAAACCCTAATCCTATTGCACATTTAATTGGTAGTTAGCTCAAGATAACTAATTTATAATAAAAAAAAATCAAATCATCAAATTCAGAAATTCCACTGACCCTAACATATTTTCAACACATATACACACAGGCCTATTCAACACCCTCTGTATATTAGCACACTAATATTATAACCCTCACCTGTATACAGACGGGGTTTAAAAACCGACCTCAAGTAAGCTCCTCTGATGAGGAGGCATCATGTTCCAAGCATACCCTTTTTCCTCCTTAACCTGGAGACCTTCACTTGGCACACCTAGGAAATGTGATAAGTGGAACAATGAGGTTAGGAACCTATATGGTTATAGTGTCAAACACAAGCCGCTCTCTCTCTCACACATCCCTCCCCTTCTCACTCCCCAAGAGACATAAGATCTAAGCAAATGGAGAAAAACTTCACACATATTTTCTTAAAGTGACAGCATTCCCAAGTGTGGGGTTTACTCCATGCAATCCATGCCAGCCCTTTTTGCCTAACATAGAGATAAACTTTATAAGAGAAAGTCTTAAGAGAAAGTCTTCTGATGTGTACATCCTTTTTTTCCTAATATAGAGAGACAAACTTTAGAAGGGAAAGTCTTTGATGTGTTCTTGTATAGGGAACCCAATGCTTGGGAATGCTGTCACTTTAGGAAATTTTGTGTGAAGTTTTTCTATGTTTGTTATATCTTGTTTTTTGGAGAGGTGTGAAAGAGGGTTTTGTGTGTTTCTGGCAGGGTGGGTTTGGTGGGCTTGCTGCATAGTTGTCCACTTTCCTTCAGTTGAATTTGGTTTATGATATGATGCGTATTTTGGTTTTGTGAGAGCACCGAATCAATAATACCATATTCTTGACCCCAATATGAATTCCATCATTCCCCAAGCAAGTATCGCAAAATTCCATAACAAAACTGGAATGTTAAAATCAGGGGTTTTTTTTTTTTCTCCAATTTTTCTCTTCAAAAATTTTGTGAATTATTTCCCCAAAAGTGAGCAAACTAGTCAAATTTACACTAGGAAAAAAAAATCTAAGAATCCTAACTCTTTCTTGGTCTATAAAAAAAAAAAAGACAGAATTTGTCCCAAAAAACTGGTTAAGTGTGAAGACCCTTGCCCTATTTAACATTTTCCTTAAAGGCATGACATTGGGGGAGATCAATTTTAGTTTTCTTTAATGCAGTTTAATACAAATTCCCCTTTAATGCAGTTGCCGTATATAGTGTGAAATGGGTACACACTAGTGTTTAACTCACAATGCATTGCCTCATGGTGGACTTCTACCACCTCCACGGAGAGAGTTCACACCTCTCCACAGAACTGTACATCCAGTTTAACACTTGTGCGAGTAATTCACAGCCAAAGCGATCAACGGATTGTGGACAGGGAAACACTTTTTCATTGGGTTGTAGTTCTCTCGCTAACCATGCCAGTTACTCAGGTTGCTGGTTTTTAGGGGCAGCTTCCAATAGAAGGTGGATTGGTCGGTGTTGGGTTCATTTGTTAGGTGGGAAAATAATTATATTATAGTCAAAACTAACATAGAATCTCGGTGTTAAACTATGATTGTGTTTGTAACAAAATTAAGTTGTTTCATCATTTCATACCTTGATTGGTTTTAAGCGAAACCCTTAAACTAATCAGGGTATGAAATGGATGAAACAACGTAATTTCGTAACAACAGATTCAGACCATCGCAATGAATCCTAGTGAATAGTGGCCACAATCAAGTTGGATTATTATGATCAAAATTATTATGATTACTATTAAATATAATAAAATTATTGAGTTAGACCTGGGCACAATCAGGATTGTGTTATGTAGCATTGAGTTAAAGAATCAGTTTCTTTTTTAAAAATTATTTTTTGCATTACATTGAGTTAAGACCTCAAAACTTAGGCTTTTCGTTAGGCTTGGATGTTAACTATCGCAAATGCTAAAAAGCAAATTAACACCACCTGCCAAAAAGGATGCCGCATCATCAACAGTGCTACCTAACACCACATATGTGAATGCAACCCTTACACGTCCAATGCAGCAACCCAAGGACAAAAATAGTGACGATTAATGCTTGGACCCCATGGCTGCAAATGGGTTCACATTATAAAACTCTGTTCCTCCCCCTAAGAAGGGGTCCAGCTTTTACTTTGATGACCAGAGTTTCTGGCTTTCCATGAATATAAAACACCAGCCAAAACAACATGCCAAAAATATGCATAGAAACCCACATGAAGTGGGTGACCTCCCAAGAGAACGAAGAACAAGCCAAAAAGATGCTCAGGCAAAATGCATAAAATTTACCTGAAACCGTTGACTTCCCATTAAGATGCATATAGCACCGAAGAAACTCACCTCCAAAAAGGAAGCACTACCCAATGCTCTCTCCATCTACACCAAGGTTCTCACATTGCTCCACATTTCTAAATTTCTTCAGATTTGGTTTTTTTCAATACAACGTCTACATAGCTAACATATAATTATCATTTCAATTTTAAATATATTAAAAAGTATGTAAGTGGTATTTTAGCAACCTAACCAGGTGTTGGGGGGAAGTTCCAAATACTAACATGGGTTGGTGGGGTTGAGCAATGGGAGCAAAGAGAAATCATGTAAAAGCAAACAGGATCAAGTGTAAACCTTTCGAAGAATTTAAAACAAAGTCCTTATTTTGAAGTTTTTTTGGAGACAGATCACAAACCATCAACCCATTGTGCAAAACTTGGACATCAAATGAAATAACCAGCACAACACTGGTCTTTAGGGTTGTGTCACACTTATGGTGCATTCACACTTGATGTTAAGTCAGTGTTAAATGAAAATCTAGGTGACATCCTAGGTGGCACCCAATGATAAATGGGCAATAGCTTAACATTAAGTGAATGTTAATTTAACATAAGATTTTCATGGTAACTAGGTTTAAGTAGGTTTAACATTTAACTAGGTTTAAATGGCTAGCATGGTGTTAGGGGACTCAACTCTAAAGTCCATAACACCAAGTGTGAATGCACCCTAAAAAGATTATTACATCTTAAAACAAGCAAAAGGGCAAGCACAGAACAAGGAGAAGAAAAAAAAACCATGTGGCACTTACTTACTTTCTGTACTTGCTTGCATTAAAGACCCTTAGCATATTTAACATTTTCCAATTTGGTTCCCACAGTCTTTACAGGCAGTCCCTTAGGGCGACTTTAGATGAGGGTCCGAGGTCTAGGGACCAATGAATTCAAGCAATCTTATTGGTCGAAAGCTTTAAATTGGTCCCATGACCTTTAGACAAAGGTCGAAAACGAAAAGTTGGCAAATTGAGGCTAAACCTACATGGCACATGTTTTGGAGGGAAAATCGATTGGTCCGGGACAAAAAAAGAGTGCTAAAAAGGAGAGCTCCAGATTTGGAGAACCAAGAATCAGGCTAGGGACTAAGGTACACTCCAACTCAAGGATTCAATTTGCTTCAAATCAGTCCAAATTGGTTCTTAGGAAATTGGATTCTGGACCCTCGTCTAAAGTGGGATAGTAAGGGGGCCCGGAGAAAAAAAACAAACAAGAAGAAAGTAGGTACCTAGTGCAAGTACCGACTGGTCACGACTCACAACCACTCGTTTTGGACTGCATCCCTGTTGCTTCTGATGCTGCTACTGTTGTTGCAGAGAGCACGCATTGATCCCACACTAGACACAACAGAACAGAACAGAACAGAACAGAACTCACTCTCTCTCTCACTCAGTTCTCTTCTCCTTACAAAGTGCGTTGAAAGGAGATTGATTTTCTCTTGAAAACACTAGTGTCACCAGAGCGAGAGAGAGAGGGAGAGAGAGAGAGAGAGAGAGAGAGAGAGAGAGAGAGTAGACGCAGAGGGAAAAAAAAACCATACATACACACACACACACATAGTACACACACACACACATCTGTACTTGAGACAGTACTGCACACGCAGGAGAAGTTCACTAGAGAGGAGGCTCTGGGATGACTAGGCTGGACAAGGTTTAGTACTAGATGTAGTATGTAGCTGGGTGTCACGAAACCTGGCTTTGGAACGGAGGAGAATCCATATAGTCCGGAAGCTTATTACAAGTTGTGGATTCTAGGAGAGATATATATCGACCATGATGAAAGACAAGGTGTAAAACCAGGAAACCAACCATACAATAGGACAGATATTATGTGTGCCATTATTAGCTAGTGTCAAATTGCAATTTTTGTATACTATATGTCACAATAAACTTCACATATTGTACATTGTAATGGAGGAAATCACACACAGTTTATGATCTCACACAAGTGTAATATGAGGGTCCAGATCAGCTCATTTTTGTTTGATCAAAGCCGCTTTCTCTTGTAGTTTTATAGTGTGTTTGAGAACCGTGTACAAGCTTTGCAGGGACCTCCTGAGTTCTGACAACAGGTGGGGGAGGAGGACTAGCTCTAAGGGGGGGGGGGGGGGGGGGGGGAAGAGGCAGTTTGCAGAAGGTTTACACGGACACAGTGGAGTGGAGTTTGGGGTGAAGAGGATTTGATGGCGACCACTAGTGCAAGCTCGCTGTCTGTGAGTCAAGGACGTGGCGACACCCATCTTTGCAAAGCGGCATCGGAGGCCGCTGCCGGCATAGCTGAGATGGTAGAGAATTATAACCACGCTAGTCAATGGGTAGCTGCAGTCATGCCTGAAGATCATGATCAGGAGAAGTGTCTAGTCTACGAAACTTGTGAATGTTGCGGACTTTCGGAAGAGTGTACACCCGCTTACGCGGAGCGCATGAGAGGAATCTCATGTGGTCGCTTCGTGTGCGGTTTGTGCGCCGAGGCTGTGAAAGAGGAGATGAACCGAATGGGAGAAGGTACCTCAATGGAGGACGCCCTCCGTGCTCACATGACCATGTGCGTGCAGTTCAAGAGTGCCCCGCGACTCGATCCGGTTGTTCATCTGGCCTCAGCTTTACGCCAAATTCTGAAGCGCAGTGTCCAGGAGTCTAGGTCCCCAAAGACTACCAGAACCTCCAAGCAGTGGCAGCGAACGGGCCTCTCCCGAAGCGAAAGCTGTATGGATCTACGAGCTGCTCATGCTGGCCCCTCCTCTAGCAAGTCCGGCTCTAACTGATAAACAAGCAAAAGCTTCAGGTACAACGCACAAACTCCTCTCGCTCTCTCTCGCGAGCTTCACATCAGCTTCACTGGAATGTACGAAGATCGAAATCAATGCTTGAAGTAAAAGTGTAGAAGTTGTATAGAACTGTTGATGCAGCAGCTCTTGGTTCTTCTAGTCAAGCTTGCACCTAGCTAGCTGCAAGAAAGCAAACTGTAACTGGACTAGATGTACTCGATGATGCAGTGCAGCTCTCAGGTGGTTCTTCTCTACCTAGTGAAGAAGCATTCTGCCCAAGGCTTATTTGTAGAATGATTAACTTGACACTGGTACAGTTTGTGATGCAATAACATCAATACTTATAACAAACTCATGCTGCACATGAAGTTCTTTTGGCAACAATATGAAAATGCAAAATGCAAGACCCATGTCCACAATTTTGGAAGTAAAATTAAGAGTTATTTGAATCCACAAAATGACAGGGCCATATATAGTTGAATTGTTGCATGTTTTTCACAAGTTATATATAAGAGATCATTGAAGCAGCTGTATATTTTTCTTGTTACCCAGTGTAGGGAATAAATGTTAAAGCTGCTGCAGCAGCTGATGTGCACACTTTTGAACCCAGGACTTTGTGATAAGTAAGTGAAGATGTTGTAGTTTCAGTCATTGAAGTGTTCACAGACTGGATGGCATTCTGCTACAAGCATATCTATATATATATATCCAATGGAAGAATGAAGTACGAGAACTGGATGATGATTTTATTTGCTCCAGAGTTTGAATTCCGCAAGCTCACAATGTGTGTTGCCTAACAGTAAGGGTACGTTTCATGTGTCTCTAGAAGGTGTGCAAAAAAGGCTCTTGAATTTGGAACTTCCCACCACCCCTTGTGTTTCATTTGTCATGATAACTAGCAAAATCAGTGTAATCTCCAGACCCTTGGGTTGCATCAGAGCTTCATCTGGGGCAGGAAAAACTCTTCCCAGTGTAGGAGCAAGTTGTGACAGCTTCTTTGTTGAGCTTTGGTGTATCTCTTTATCAGCTCTTTGATTGTCCATGGTCTATACACATCAGTCAGGCAGTGTCCAACTGGGTACAAGGTAGTTGTGAGATTGCAGCTCAGGCCGGATGATGAGGAAGAATTGGAAGAAGATGTCGATTTTGCTTCAACCCATGGTCCACCATCACCCTCTGTAACACATTCAACTTGATTTTTGCATCACTTAAATTGCATGTGTCAACAATCCTGAGTGACAAATCTCAAAAAGACTACAGTAAGTTCAGATGAACACTCATTGTGGGTGGAAGTATACAGAAATAGTTCAAGTGAACATAAAAACTTGACCTAATCTTTCTTTTGTTTACATGCAAGTACCTTATAAAATATAATCTTCCTCTTATCCCATGAGGCAATGGGCATCTATTAGGTGGCCCCGAAGTAGCAGAAATTCAGAGTATGTCAGATTTCTACATTGAGGAAGGGTATGTCACATGGGCGGGCACTAAATGATAGCAAGAATGCAGCTCAATATGTGATGCCTATGACCATAAGGTTTGTTCATTTTGAGGCCTTGACCCAACAACAATCCAGCCTCATAAACCAGCCCCCTCCATAATTGCAGCTCAATCTGCAACAACCATGACCATGTGGGGTTTGCTCATTTTGAAGCCTTTTGACCAAGTAACAATTCGACCTGATTAACCAGCCCCACTCTTGTTGACCAAACCTGCTTCTTCCCCAAACACCCTCATCATAACCCCATCCTCACAATCAGATGGTGCACATGGACACATGATTAAAATTGAAATATAATTGTAAAATGCCTTAGTCATGGATGCTCAGTTTTGGCATACTAATAATGATGTCTTTAACTATAAGCAAAAAGAAATAAAAATAGTTAGTTCAATCTTCACACCATACATATCAAACACAAAACCCAAAGGACCCTCAAAAACATGTATTGCATTAAAGGTGAAAAGAAACAACATTCAAATGCAAAGCTTTGTAGCAAAATGAAAACGGAACACTTTGTTTATCACAAAATTACTTCCTTCTAAAATGTTGTCAAAAGGATCATGATTTAAATAATTTCATGCATGCATATTGAACTATCTATTACAAACAAAATTTGATCACATCGGTATGCAATGATATAGCAATGTTATTAGCTTGTGTAACTTTCTCCATGAAGATGTTACATTTTCAAAATCCTTTATGATGTTAACATCATAGGCCTCAATAAAGAATTGATAAACAAGCTCTCTTGCCCACTAATCAATTTGAGACAATTCTAATCCTCACTCCACTGCAACTAGGTTGATATCAATCTAAAAAGACCACTAAAGGTCCCCACACCTTTTTTCAACACCAACAATCAAACCATCCTATGCATTATCAACATCCCCTATTTTGAATGCCATCACAAACCTCCACATCATGTGAAAAACACGAACACAAAAGCGACACACATATTCAAATATCAAAGGATCACAAAATTGATGTTAACATTCAAAAGCAACCAGCTTTTGTGACCACCATGACCTAACAATTAATAAATCATTTAATTACCAATCACAAGTCCACAACTAAAGCCAATATCTTCTTCTTTTTTAACTTCAAAACTATGGGCTAATGACCTCCTCCTACTAACAAAAGTTAATAATTGAAATCAAAGTAGTACTACCGACATTAGTTACAAAACCCAATAAATGCAAATAAATCAATTTGTGAAAAAGCTTTGACTCACCTACTTGTATCAAGGACATGAATTATGATAAAACTAGCAAGATAAATAAATTTTGAGAACATCAAATGTATATGAAGATAATTATTAAGCAAAACAAGAAGTTCAAATCCTCAACATATGTGTAAACAAAAATGAATAAAAGAAGCTTGAAAATTTTGTAATATATTATGTCATAAGAAGGTGCATTAGGGTCTTCCTATGAGCTCACATGGGTCTCATATGAAGCCCTTGAAATTTATGATTTTCTCAAAATGAGATAATGAGGCTAAAGGTGCCTTTATGAACCATGGATTACTATAATACCTAGGTTGGTTAATCACTAATTAATTACTTGTTGACTGAAATTGTCAAAGTTTGAAAAAATATGTGCTTGCCATGGCAAAATTTTGAATGAAGCTTTCAAGCACAATAGCTTCATTATTTAGTATAATGTTAAATTACAAATTACTATTATTATTACCCCTGAATATAACTGGCCAAAATAATATGAATATTAGGCACCTTGCTATTGACCCAAATACTATATTATGTCAGGATATCAAAAACAAAATACGCATCCCCTGTGACCTTTAGGTTTTTACTAGAAATCACATATGTATATGCAACTTTTTTCGAAGTTATAGAAAATTTCCAAAACGCATTCTATCCAAATATGAAATATATAATTATGAAACTAAATAATGGATTATGCTTTTGTATGTCCTTAACACCCTATTTCAAATCCCCAAGGTAATTAGATGGAGGGTAAAACATTGGGGTGGGGGCATTCCCAAACTAAAGGTCCTATTATGAGGTGATAAACGAATCCAGCTTTGTGTTTTAAAAAGTTCCCCACCTTGGACTTTATCCATTGTAAAGCATGAGGTGAGGGTAAACAACATATATAAACTATAGGGCAAAGGTGGGGGAAGTTGTTACATCTATTATTATAGGTGTTAGATGGTAGATGCCTCCCATTACTAATGAGTAGATGTAATATGATTCATATATTGTAGTACAGGTTGCTAGCTTCAACACTAATAGTATTGTTTTCATAAATGTAAAAATATTCAAAGAAAGTTTGAAGAAAATGTTTTTTTTGTGAAGGATAATAAAGAATCTAATAGAATTTTTTAAATATTTGATTTTTTAATGTGGAATCTTGAAATAAACTACCTATTCAAGATTGAAATGTTGAATGGTGGTAGTTCTTGGACAGTAATAAGTTCCTTTCCCATATCAAATCTACTTTTGTGTTTGTAAAGCAAATTGTTTGCTCCTCTTCAAAAATAACATACAATTGGAACTGCAGTTGTTGTTATCCTTTCTATCATGCAGAATTCTCTAGTTTCAAAGCTGAATTTCCAAGTTATGGCCTACAACATGCACACTCTAGTATGGTGGTCTCTTAACACAATCCTTTTCCATCTCCGAATTACTTCATTTCCTGTTTTTTTTTTGGGTTGGGTTTCTGTGAGTTTTGGGAAGAGGAAGAAAAGCTGAGGTTGAAGAGTCCACATGTGTCATATGTGTCGCGATGGACAAGAATGAACACGAGCACAAAAAGGAGGGGGATAAGCCAAGGAAGAAGCTGAAGCCTAGGCTCAGGAAAGGGCGAGAGGCAAAAAAAGGAGTGGAAAAAATCTTACTTGTGAGGCCTTTTGTGATGTCATGGTGACAATGGCAGTTGACACCACACTGGGGAGGCTAACAACCATGTAAAAAGTAGCACTGGCACTGCGCTCATACCCTTCATCACCACTATTGGGCGCATTCTCGCATTCCAATTTCGCGCATGGATCAACAACTGCGAACAGGATTGGTGTGGTGAACAGGGTAGGAAATGGCAGGTGCTATGGCAGAGTGGGGGGGGCAACCGTTGTGCATGAGCATTATCAGCTGGGGATGGTAGAGATAGCAACAAGCAACTCATTGTTGTCCAATTACAAACCCTCAATTGCATTCTGGTTTCCGGGTCAGGTAAACGAACTACAGTGGCAAACCTTGGTTTGTGTTGTTCTATGAGTCATCAACAGGTACAATGTGAGGCATAATTTCTTTGCAATTGGGCATGGGATCCCAGAACCAAGCCAGAGAGAAAAAAATGGCTGCATCTTTAGGGTGCATTCAATCATGAGCATTTCCATCTCAGAAGCATCCCCACATTGTCCAAGAATGATGATGGCAAAAGAACAACAAATTCATTTTGAATCCAGAGTAAGATTACTCACTGTATTGCATGAAGCTTACCAGAAAAAGAAACCTACACAAATGGACCACAAGGAACACAATAGCAATTGGAGGTGCTAACAATGGTGTTAGATTGTGTTACTACTGCAGGGTGTGCAAGCTACTAGTATGGGGAAGGATGCTCATGCAGCACCTGCTGCAGCTACTCTCTTTGCCAAAGCTAATGAAATTCTAGGGTGGGATAGTACCTGCTGTAGCTATTCTCTCTGCCAAAGCTAATGAAATTCTAGGGTGAGACTTTGAGGACTTGTATGCTGCATCAAGCTTATGTTCCTTCAGCTTGTGTGCACCCTTCTGGAAAATAAAGAACAGATGCTAACTTCATTCAAAGAAGCTCGAAGGTTTGTTCTCCTATAATTTCTCCAACCCTTATCTTGAATTCTGTTTTAATAAGGCTCATAATTTTAGTGGTGAAAAGTGTGACCCTCATCTTCCGTATCTTTCTGTTGTTTAGAAGTTTCATAAAAATCCAATTAAACCTAGATTTATTTGTGCAACTGGCTCTACTTCTCTTACTGAAGTTTCTAAGTGGCTGAGTTATTTTTACAAAGCTACTTTTGCTATGGTCAATGACCTTTGGGTGTCAAAACTCAGAAAGGTAGATGTTCCTTGTGTTAGTAGTTGCATTCTCAATGACTTTACAGGAGTAATGAATGTAAGAAAAGAACTTAATCCTCCAAGATCAAAAGTTGATAAAACTTCTCCACTCCTGTTGCTGTCTTTTGATTTCTCAACTCTAGACACTAAAATTGACCTAATGGATCTAAAAGCTTGTATGAAAATTCAGATCGATAAATTGTTTCATCGGATACTGAAATTATTAAATATACTTCTCTGCATCCACCATCAGGAACTGATGAAGTTAGCAGGTAGTCATGGCAGCTCATCACTGCTATTCATGGTGAAGATGATGGTCTGACACTTTGCTAGCAAGTCTCATAAGGTTACACCTTGTCATGTTACATTCAAATAGTTGTTGTTGAGATTTGTCTGCAATTTCAATATAGATATAGATGTACCCAGTTTGGCTGGTGAGAAATCTTGTTGCCGTCATGGAAGGCACATAGTTGTTCTCTATGGACAAGGAGGTGAAATTGTTTCCATTTTATGGGACTATTTCCTGTTTATCCCTTTTGCAAGTAACTGCATATGTACAAAGAGAATCAAGAGTCCTTTTTGCTAAGATGTGTAACATGATGCAATTTGCAGTTTTGAGGATGGGCTGAAGCTAGTGAAGGTCCAGGGTGAAGCCATGCAGGTCTGAACACACACATTTAGGAAGCCATTCTTGCTCATTTTGTACTAAGTGCAATGAAACTTAAATGACCACACTCTTGAAAGGATCATTGTTTGATAGTTTTATGTTGAAAAGGTCATGTCAGGAGGATGTTTCAGGATGGGGAAGGGCACTGACTTAGTAGAATTTGTGTCATCACTCCCCATGCAAATTGATTAATTCTTTTCAGAACATGTCTAAACAATTGAGTGTCAAATCCTGCGAGTAAAGGACATCAATTCATGTTTTAAATAAAAGCTCTTAATTCTCTCAAGAACCTCTGAGGCACTTCAACCTTATAAGTGGAACCTGGAACAAACATCAGGGAGTGGGCCGATGATTATTATGCAAGCAGCAACAGAAGCAGCTCCAAGTTCAATGGTTAGTGTGATAGGGTTGAACTCTGACAAAATAACTGCTATTCGCAATGCTGCCAATGACGAAGTCAGTGAAGATGAGAAAGTTCAGATTGCTAACTTCCTCTACCCAGTGAGTTGGCCCATCTATGTGTTTTGTTGTTTCTCTTTTACCTCTGGTGTTGTTCTAGGTATCATCAACATATATGTCAAGACCTATGCCTATGTACCTTCAAAGAGCACTGCTTTTAGCAGCCTTTATGAACCTTGTCAGGAAATTTTCTGTTCTAATCATCCAGCTACTAAAATGGAACAAAAAGGTGATGTTGATCATGTTACTATCACAATTTGATAGGGGAACTATGCAGTGTTAGGTGGTGTGAAAGGTGTTGAGGCTGTTGAAGCTAATGCAAAACGTTTCAAGGCTTGCCTGACTATAAACATACTTATCTTTCGATGTCTTTTTGCAATCCCCTCCCTTCCTTGGCAACGTTGCGTGCTTCCCAATCTGTTTCTCAGATTTGGAAACCCATCTTGACGCTGTGAACGCTAAACAAAGTTATACGCAAGAAAGAGAATTTAAGTATTCTCGATCGAGAGCACGGAGGAGCGAAAGGTTCTTGTTTTTGGAAGGACGGGATCCGGTAAGTCCACAATTGCACAATTGCTGACGCATGCCGAACTTCTTGTTGACGATGATCACTCCACCAGCTTCCAGGCAAGCTCTAGTGCAAGAGGGAAGACTAGTGACATCGTAATACACCAAGGTGGAGGATGGCATGCTACCGACACTCCTGGCTTTGGAGAAGTAGCACAAGGAGCTACTCTTCCTACCAAAGAAGCAGCAAACACAATAGTGAAGGAATGTGTGAGAAAGGTGAGCTATTCTCATCTCTTATACGTTGTCAGAATGGACAGGATGATCGTCTATGATGAAAGACTGTGGAAGATTTTCAATCAAGTCTTCGCAGGAGCTGTTGAGAAGAACAATTTCACAGTCGTTGTTACCAATTGCGACGAGGAGGCGCATATTCCACAACAGGACCACGACGCAACGGCATTGCGACAAACTTTCAGCGGATGTGAAAGATTAGTTTATGTCAGCTTTCCTCCTATCGTCCGGGAAGATGATGAGCTAGAGAATGAGAACAGGGAGATCAGGAGAGAATCTCTCGACAGGCTCGAACGCAAGCTTAAAGATGCTGAACTTGCTGATTGGGATGTGTCTAATCATCCTGTTGCTGCATCCTTGAATGAGGAATCCATGGGAATCTGTTGCAACTGGTTGAAATCTCCATTCGACCCTGTTCAAAAGCTTCGCTGGAATTCATGCTTTGAGAATTTTGTGTTGCTTCCACAGTAGGATTTTGTAGAGCAGTGTGTGTGTGGGGGAGTTTCTAGCTTTCAACCACCTTACTATTATTGCATATTCCTTCAGTCTATTCTTCTCTCGCTGCATTTCATAAATGGAACACTGCAAGAGGCCTTTTTAGGGTTTTTCAGTCATGGTCTCCATACTCTCCCATCTCTCCAATGTTCTGACATCTGGTTTTAGCAGGCCTCACATTTGTGTCTATTGGCTCACTTGCCTCTGAATCCTCACAAGTAATTTGAGTGACAATAAATTCTGTGATTCAGTGGGATGATTGATTACATGCATCTATTTCTTTTTAACTGAGTCTGATCCAAGAGCTGAGTTCCTGTAAGGTTCATTAGGTTTTGGAGAAGATGCACAGCATTCTCTTTCATGTAGATCACCAGAATTGAGATGAATAGAGTTAGTCCTATATAGTAGGTTGTTGCAGCAGCAATGTGTTCCAAACAAGATTGATTGAGGAGTAACACAAGGTGTGACTAGATATGACGTCAGGAAATCTGATCAGGAGGATTGCTGGACTTGCAATATACTCAATAGGTTGATGGGGGACTCAAAATGTTTACCAGAATGGTGGGTCTTTCATTCAGAATGGTCTCTTATGTTGGAAAGACACAAACTATTGTTTTGATTTTTGCTTTCTGCAGAAACAAGCTTATGGTGTGCATCCCCTATTACACATTTTTGTGGCATTCAAACAAACTCTCTGGATGTCAATGGTGCCAGCATCATGGCAAAGATTTTACTCTCCAAGTTGTGTAGTTTTCTTATGACAGAAGCATGTCCTGCAATACTAGCTTGAACAAAAGATCAGCTCTCAGACCACAGAACTGCAAACAGGTGTTGTCCCCTATCCTGAGCCTGCATTGCATTGTTTCTTCTCTATGAAGAAAGGAATCAAAGTTTCAAGCAGATATTGAGTCTCTAGTAGATTGCAGTATGTACTCAACATTGTTTTAGTGACAATTTGGAAATTTCGTACTTGGATTATTTGAAAGGGTTTTTTAACAAGTATATGAGCTTTTTCTGCCTGTAGGTCAATGTGCTTCTATGTAGCATTTGAGGATGAGATTCACAAGACAAACTGTGAACAATTCACCATTCAAACCTGCAGAGCACGTGATGATAGCAGCTGCTGGGTGCTTTTCTTGATCTTCATTCCTGCTTCTTTCAGGAAATATGTTAAAGGTCTTTTCTACTCATGGGGAATCTGGTAGTGAAATTTTTCTTATATTTTACTATTCTTACAGAGAGCATTTTGTGTTATATTTTTATTGTTGTACTGTGTTCAACATTGTGGGAGGTTGAAGACTGCTTTAGATGGGGCCACGTTTCATATTCCAGAGTGTTAACTCTTGTTTCAACAGAGCTTAACAGAAGGCACAACTATGCTTTTGATTGATTCTTAGAATCCATTGATGATATTGGATTATTGGTCATAAAGATGGACCTCTGGGGACTGGAAGGCAATCAAATCCAGGTACATGGTTTATGAGCCCAGATGATCAGTCACTGAGAATGCCTCAACAATGGACCATCTTTACCGTAGAGCTCCATAATATGACTTTGACGATGGCCAAGAATTCCAAAGGATTTGAATGCAAAAATGAACAGAGATGCAACTCTTTTAGATTCCTTGGCCTGGAATGAACTGCAACAATCTACCATCTGCAGTTGTTGCTGCTCTCATGTTTTAAGATCTGATGTCTCATGGTGTAGAGTGAGTCTGAAAGCTACAAGGTTGCTTGTTGATTGATAAAAAGAACAAGCTGTAGGTCATTCACACAATTGCATGAGGTTTTTGTCAGCTCTGTTCAACCACTGTTCAGTACTAGGCAGAATGTATACATAGATCTTGGACCACCACAAAATTGTATATTTTCACTTAATGAGACATTTTCTTAGCACAGTTGGCTTTGTGGGTCACATTCTTGTTGTCTAGGGTCACTAGATCCCTTGGGTTTCTGTTGCATTTGGTGATTACATTCTCTCTTGATGCTCAGCATTTGCTCTTATGCAGTTATGGATTTTGAGAGAGTTTCATGACAAGGTTCCCAAAGACGGAGTAGTACCGTGTATGCTTTTGTCTCTGTTTCCTTGTTCTTCTGTGCTGTTCTGGATTCTGATACAAATCCTCTGAATCAGTTGTATGCATTAGTCCCAGACTCCCAACATCTGTGCTCAGTTTCAATGAATCCCATTGTAGCTGGCTTGATCCAGGCCTTTGTGCACTCTGTTGTCCGATCTGTGCATCCCTCTTTTGTGCTAACTGATTGTTGTGGACTATGCCAAAGGGAAAACTATCGGAAAACTTTACTTGTCACCAAAGTTTCCAAGCAAATAAATTTTGACTTCTCAATTAACCAGCTTACTTATAAAATGCAATTAGTGAAAACCTTCATAGTTGCAGTTGCAGTCTACAGGGACTTGGCACACAACGATTGAGATATAGTGACAACATGACCACACTTAGGTGCCCAGTATTGCAATTTATTTCTGGGGAGCAAACCTTGTGTTTTGTGTCAGGTGTTGGAGATTCACATATTGAAACTTCTTTAGTCAACAATGCCATATAAGCACTAATGCTTTGGAAACTAAACATCACTGGGGACAAAATTCACAGGACATGCATCAACTTGCACAAAGAAATCCATAAGACAGTATGAGAACATGGAAAGACAGTCTATGCAAGCACCCATGACTCCCAAAGGTGTCTCCTTAATTGAGGAAGAAACTTTACTGATAGTAAGGCACCCTTCACATGCACTGCAAAAATTCTACTGACTCTTTATGTTATTTAGAAGTAGCTTAAAAGGTTCAAACTTAAAGCTCTAGAAGTAAGTATGAGGAGGCAAATGATTATATATATATATATATATATATATAGAGAGAGAGAGAGAGAGAGAGAGAGAGAGAGAATAATTCAATCTGAATTTTAATTATAATACTAAATAAATAAATAAGTCTAATGCAAATATCATGGCATGGCCCTTGTGTACATTACACTTTTATTTGGCCAAGGGACTACACAGCGATGTAGTTTTCATTTGGTAGCACATTTTGAGGATTCACTAGGTGTTATTAAGAACTTCATTGAAGATTTCCTATTTCAAGTGTCGCTGGTTTGAAGTTTGAACTTGATATTATGCAATGAGCAGCTTCTTAAGACCCAGCAAAATATTTCTATTAGTATAAATGAAAGATACCTTATTTAGTGTAATAATCCCTCTTATGTTCGGAGAAATCTCATTGTCATCAATTCTACACTTAAAAACAGATTCGCCCAATTCAAAAGCCATCGACAATACCAACAGTTCAAACCTTAAATACAAACTATACATATGATACAATTTTACTTGAAAAACACAAGCAAAACTCAGATAGCTAATGGAGTTTCATCCTTGGCTATCTTTACACCAACAATTCCCATCAAGCCTGTATGTGGGCCACCAACTTTGCTATACTTGACTTGATAATGCAACTCCTCACCTTGTGTAATCCATCCTTGAGGACTCCCTGCTGGAGGATAGCATGAGACAACACCTACCACATATCCATTCTCATCACCAGCTTCAGTTCCATGACCATAAATGGGTAAAGTGCGGCAAATAACGCGACCATCTTCTCCCCATAGAGTGGCATCCAAGACTGTTGCATGTAGATGAGAGACCACATACACAACTCGTCCTCCAATTGGAGCACTTATGGTAGTATCTTGTGTATCAACACATGCTTCTGAATTGGGATCAGCATCTCCACAACCCTCCACAGTGAACTCAATCAAATTCCCTCCAAAACCATGCAGCTTATTTGTAATATCAATGCCAAAAAAATCCAGTGGTACCACACATTCATCCCAGTCCACATACTCCCAAGAGGACTGCAAAATCCCCAAAAAAATCACATGATAATTCAGTTCTTGAACAAATTTCCTCAACAAACTTCACCCAGGTATATTTTTTTTGAACCTATCACTATAGTGCCCCATCTCCTGATTTTTCCACACCACTTCAACTTATTAAATCCAATTACATTTTCAAGAATGCCATTACATGAGATCATACTTTGCGTTTCTGTCAGAAATGGAAACCACATACAACCAAAGCCTTATGAGCAAAAGCTTATTTATGTGCGTGTGCATGTGTGTGTGTGTGTAAGAATTTGCAGAATTGATGTGCAGGAACCATCATCCTCAGACATGTTGATCTGTGATAGTTGCCAACATTTGAAAACATGTTGAAAGATGGGTGCTTTTCAACTTGGGGGCATATGGTAGTATTATGAGAGAACCAAAAAACAGCAATCTCGGGCCTACAAAAAGAATGCAAGGAAGGGTGGCTCCAGATCACCTTCAAATAGAGAGCCCTCTCTGGCCCATTAAAACCTTCTTTGACTGCACATTTTCTTCCATCTGTGCAGCAATGGAGGCCTCCCAGATATCCCTCTGGCAAAGGGTCTCCTTCCTCATCTGTTGTTGCATTGTACAAGTCACATCTGCAATGCATCAAACATCAGAATAGGTATAAACTCCAACTATCTTTCTCATGAGTTCAAGCAAAAGTTACAAATTACAAAATCTGGAGCTCAAGGAACCTTTCAAGCAGATGGAGGTGCACACAACTAAGTCTACATTTCAGCAAGGTCATTTTAGGTCAGGATTAAGGTTTATTGGCATGCACCATTGCCAGAAGTATATACAACAAGACATGACCACTGCTCACAGAAATTTGGAGAATCTTTCAAGCAGATGGAGGTACACACACTTAGGTCTACATTTCAGTAAGTTCATTTTAGGTGAGAATTAGGGTTCTCAGCATGCACCATTGCCAGAAGCATATACAACAACACATGGCCACTGCACAATCTGTGGTGCCTGAGCTAGAAATCTAGTACCAAGTATATCTCAGATTTGACAATTTGAGCTTGAGGAAGAATCACCTGTGATACTTCTGCCAATTTTTCTGCACAATCTAATGTCTATGGTTCAAGATTTCACAGACAGGGGTCTGCAGGTGTGCAGGTATAGAGGAGTTCTGCAAGAGGAGTTCTTTCTCAACGTCACATCTGTCTAGCCCTGGTAGAGAACAATGAAGAGAGACTGACCTGCATTCGGTGCATCCCATTCTATCCACGGCTCCTCTTGTGTCAAGTCCATGCACATTCAGAATCCAGACGGATTTATAACCCATGGGTATCTGGGACGGAGGTGCAAGCTCCAAAGCAAAAGGCGCCGGCAACCTAGTTTCAGTGCGCCGAGTCTCAGCTCCCTTTCCAAAAGTATTCAAGAGCTTGAATCTCTGGTCATCACCTATGTCAGCGAGCTCGTGGGTCTTCCTCCTCTTCATCAATCCATGTCCGATCAAATGCGACCCCACGTTGTTCTTCTTCCCTTCTTTAGCAGTCAAGCTTCTCAACAAGGTTTGGGTATGTTCCACTGACTGGTTCTTGGGTACAGCGTATTCAAACAGGAACCAGTGATGAAGGTAAACCTCATGGAGCGGCACTGAAACCCCATGACTGTCGACGATTTCCGCCACGAAATTCCTAAGTCCCAAGTGACCTTTGGGAGCTTGGATGTGAAAATACTTGTTCTTTGCATCCCCGGGTTTGAACACAATCGCAGGTGATCTGTAAGTCTCCACCTTCACTGGATTCCTGCTGGGGTTTAGAAGAGAATTGCACTCATATGGCTCAAGCTTATGACTAAGCCATGACTCTCCAACTCCTTCTTTGTGAATCTTCTGGATCATCCGAGTTCTTCCCAAAGCTGCTGATGATGATGACCCGCACAACACTAGACACAGCACCAGCAGTAGCTGGTTCCCGGCAGCTCGCCAGCTTGAGCTTTCCATAATCGCTGCAACAAGTTTTACCTTAGCGCTGCTCTAGAGGTGATGATTTGGAACTACGAAAACGAAGATCCTCGATGTATTCCAAGAGCAAATTTTGCAGCTCAACAACGGCAACACATTATAATTTTTTGTCATGAAAACGAAGGACAAAACTTGTGAAATTGATTGTCTATTTTGAAGAATAGAGTTCCTTCCCTTTGGCCCACCTATGTAGGTGAAAGAAGCACAACATTTGCCAAAGCATATGACATAAAAGTGAGGAGCTATGGAGAACATGTTGAGGAACACATTGAGAACTTGAGGAACATATTGAGAACCTGATGAGAACTCATTGAAAACTTAAAGAGAACATAGTGGGAACACATTGGGAACCAGGGAGAAATTTCTCTTGTCAAAGAGTTCATCATCATTTTTGGCATGGGCTAATACCCCTTGCAAAGAACACCTGTTGTGATCATCTTAATTGATTCATGGGTGCATTTTATTTTATTTTTTGAAAAAGCCATATTCATTCACCCATCATCATTTTTTTTGGAACATTGAGCACTCCTGAATGGAAGCACCTCTTTGGACCCCAGTTGCAAAATAGAAACAAATGTATTCCCCTTATAGCTCACCTTTTCAGTTTATATAAATGGGAGTTGAACTTTGGGCAAACCATATGGATAAAGCGGAGCTACTATTGAGAACATCTTGGGGAACGTATTTGGAAACAATTTAGGAACTGAATGGAACCTCGTGGGAAGATAATAAAACCCCATGGGAACACATTGAGAACAAAGGAAAAAAATCCCTCTCCCCCCTGCCGCCTTTCAAAAAGAAAAAAACTAGACTGTTCATGAGTGTATGCTGAGCCTTCCTGTTGGCTGCATGATATTTCTCTTTCCAAAACTGTTCGTCACCATTTTTCGCCTGGGCTAATACTTCCGAAGAGCTGAGGTACCTTTTAGGGCAGCGGTGCTCTGCATGCCACGCTCCAGAAATATTTCTCACATCCAAGTTTAGTTATTTACTTTTTCCAACCCCACCCATTGAACTGAAACCGAGACTTAGGGTTTTGGATAGGAGCAGCAGATTAGGGTTTGATTGGACGTGTCGAAGGAGTTGGGTGGGGAGTTCGGAATCGATGAGCAGGTAGGTTCAATCCTTCCTTCTGTGAAGTAAAAGGGTGGTGATGATACGTTGATGTCTCTTTTGGGTTTATATGTCCATTACCATCATCTCAACATCTTCTCTGTTGATGGAACTAGAAAATGGAATTTAGGGTAGATGATGAAATTTGAAGAGGAGAAAATGGAGATGGAGGCAGCGTCGCAATCATCTAGTAGCCAAGTTACGGCGCAACATGCACCACCGTCTCTAGGAGTAGCAGTAGTAGGAAGGGCACCGCCGGATGCTGCTGCTGCTGCTACTCCTCCTCCTCCTGTAGCTGACGCTTGGCAGCGAGCTTGGAGAGCACTTGTACCCCAGTGGAATCAAGTTCGGGGCTCTTTGAAGGTATATCTGCTCGACTCTGCTCCTCGTTCTCGTTCTTGGTTCTCCTCCTAGGTTTTTTCTGGCTTAGACTGCGAGTCTATAGAAAAAATGGTTTTGTTAGGGTTTAGGGTTTCTCTCAAATTAACCGGAGAAACAGCAGTTTATAGAAGCATCCTGTAATCTAAGAATATATGGGATTATCTGTGAGTGATCAGATTAGATTCTTATTTTTCAGCTCCTTTAATTTAATTTTATTTTTCTCCTGTAAATGGATTTTTCAGACCTGTTTGTAGCTTTTGCCAGGGTTTAGGGTTTCTGGGTGTGTGCTTCAGGTGAGTTTGTTGGAGAAAAACCTAGGAGTGTGTAAAAACTGGATTAGGAGACTTGTGGATATGACTGCAATGGATAGGCATGTTTGAAAGGTGATGTGTACGAGAATGTGAAATACAATTTGGATTTGGAAATGAGGGAAAGGGCTATCTAGGGATGTAAGGAGAGGTTGAACATAGAAGTATATATAGTGCATCCATGCTTTTAGATTTTGGTTTTTTTGAAGCCATGCTGGAAATGTATGGACTGACTTGTGTGTATGGTGGCTTGGTTCTTCTACTGAAACAGAGACTTCCTGATGTGCCTATTTTGCGGGTCAACCAAATAGATGCTGCAAGACTTGATGTTGAGATGACAGCAATGCTGAGAGAGCAACTCAATAAAGTTTTCTCGTTGGCACAGGTACCATTCTGTGAATCTCTAAATGAGTGTTACTGCAGCTGACTATCGGGTTTTGTTTCATCTCTATATCTCTTCAGAGCAGATAAGCAGACTTTTTTAAGGACAAACTGGCATAACTTCCACTATTGAGGCTCCTCACATGCAATGAAGTTCTATTGTTCCTCTTGAAAAATTGCCTCATGCTAGTTGACCTGATTCAAAGAGTTTGGTGCAGCCAGGTCTGTTGTTGCGCTATGAGCTGGAGCTGAATGCACTCTTGGAGTTTCTTGTTTGGCAGTTCTCAGTGTGGGTTGATCGCCCAACACCAGGGAATGCTTTGATGAACCTGCGATATAGGGATGAGCGGGCCTTTGCTTCTCTTCTTGCTGTTGGCAATGGTCTCTTTTTGAACTCTGCAGACTACATTCTTGGTGACTTTTCATGATGATCATGATTGATTGAAACAATGCATGTTCATCTGCTCAAGAAAGGAAAACTCAGAAGCCGTGTTTAGAGACTGAGGCTTTCAGGAGGTTGAAGATTTGGCTTTAACATTGAAGGTAGCTTTGTGTTTAGACAGCAGAGAAACTTTATAGATGCCTTCTTGCTTCAATAGGTGGCAGAGAAATCCCAATTGAATCTGGTAGATTGTGTGGTTTGAAGTGTTGCTGATTGGACTCTTTGCTGATGGTTGCTTGATAGTGAGGACTGGACTGGAGGGACCTGGGTTAACAAAATCTCAGAAACTATGGTATTGCTTGGCTATGGTGGGGGGCCGCTATAGCTGGGGGCGACTGCAGCTGATTTCTGCATTTCACCGCTGGGGTGACCAAGAACGGGTAAGAACCCTTCATTCAATCAGTTTTGCTGTGAACCCCTCCCTCCCCTTTAAAAATCCCCATCATCAAGTCACAGAGTCAGGTTCCAGTAATACTTTTCTCACTTTATTATGAACTTCTATTCAGGTTATTCAGAAGTTCTCAATACTTGAAAAGATATTCCTAATCTTCATGGGAGTATTGTTTCTGCCAGAGTTCATGGGCATGTCGTGCGTGGCGACTATTACAAAGAGCAGAGAGTGTATACAAGATTGCTTGTTTTGTCAACCTCCTTTTCTTCCTCCGCTCTGGCAGGTATGTGTTTCTCAATTGTTGTAATCCTGTTTGTTTCTGGTTCCCACATGCATTTTTTTTCCACTGGTTTTCTTTCACGCTCCAAACTGATTTTCTGATTATCAATTTCCCAGATATCCCAGCATAGTGGAACGACTGCTGCGAGCACGATTAGTGTACCAAAGACCCCAAATGGACCGAGCTGTGAGTTTTGAGTATATGAATCGGCAACTTGTCTGGCATGAGTTCTCAGTAAGTCAATTTATTTTTTGAATGGTCTGTCATTTTATTTCAGGATATTTCAATTGGGTTGACCTAGTCTGGGCCACAATATGACCAAATCTGAAATGTTTGGTATTTGAACAATTTGAGCTTAGCAAACAGTTGTGGAAGTTGGGGATAGATTTCAGTCTTCCAAAAAAGTAACCCATGATACAGTTTCTTTGGCATGTAAATTGTGGGAAACAGACACTTCGATTGTCAGTCTAGTGTTCCAGTACACATTGTTGAATCATTGTCAAGTCTATTGAATTTTGGCCTCTTAAAGTGGGTGCTATTTTGATGGCTTCTACAAGATAATATCTGAGTGTACAATGTTCAGGATCTAGATTTGAGAGATGATTTTGACTTGTCTTTTGGACATTTTATTCTGGTAGAGTGCTGAACATAAACACTTTTCTGTAGAGCTTGTTGTGTCTGCCATGAACAAATATGAGGTAGCAGCTCAATTTTCATTAAAATTTACTTTTCCCACCTCATCTGGGAAGAACTTTAGGTTATTAAAAGGCATGATGATATTGGAGCTAGATGCCTAAATATTGCAATGTGATCCTATTTCTGTGCAGGAACTACTGTTGTTGGTTCTTCCCCTTCTTAACATGATGTCAATAAGGAGCATTTTGATGTTCCCATTTTCTAATGACCAATCTTCAGCAGCCAGCTTGCCAGAAGGCACTTGCCCTGTGTGTGAAGCATATCCTATTACAACTCCTTTCATGGCAATTCCATGTGGTCACCTCTATTGCTACTTCTGTCTCCGGACCCGGACCCTTGCTGATGCCAACTTTCGATGCAGAAGATGCAGTACTAATGTGGTAGCATTGAAGCGCTTTCAAGAACAGGTTGGTGCACAATGCCACTGCACAATGGCCTCAGAGATCAGTGTATTTATTGCGTTTACTTCTGCTTCGGTCCTAAAGCTTTCCTTTCCTGGTTTGAGTATTGGGTTGGTTGCTAATTATATTTTATGAGACAAAGTCATGAACTCAAATCTTGCAATGCACTGCAGTATGTCTTGTCTCATTCAATTCTGGTACAAGGGATGATCTTTAATCACATAGTCAGATTTGTGTACTTCCATATGTTGACTATGTAACTAGCTTGGTAGTCCTGTTTCATGAACTCAAACTTCAGGAACAAGATGGTTCATATGCTGCAGTTTCTGTTGTAATACTGGGCTTTGTATAATTAGTTATGCTATAACCTGAAAGAATTTCAAAATTTCAGGTCTCCCTGGAGAACTCTCAAAAAGGGGAAGGCTTATGAGGACAAGTGCAAGCTGCCAAGGTCTCTGATGCACAGCAACTGTTCCAGGTATGACGAGCATCTGAAATGGCCTTGGCTGGGGACACCTGCATGACATGTCAAGTCTAGGTGGCAGGAAGCTAGGGCTATAAGTACCACCAGTTCATACACCAAGACTAGGGACTCCATTTTTTGGTGCCAACAATGTGTTTGCAATGTGTTTCAATGTGTTGCAATGTGTCAGAATAATTTGTGAGTTTATAAAGCATGGGTGCAGGAAATTGCTATTAGGGTGCACCTGAAATGGTGTGGTAGGTAACACAGGGACTCTTACCTTTCTGAGCTTGTGAATTCTGCAGGCAATTTGATGTGAAATGGATGGTCGATAGAGGCAAAGTGGAGATGCTATTGGGGTTCTGGAGTTGGAGACCAACATTTGAAAAATAGGGGTCAAGAGGTTGCTTACATACCCACCAACAAAAACTGGGTGACAGGAAGGACAACTGTTTTGCCTATCACATCCTTTGGGATGGGCTACATCAAGTTGGATATCTTCAAATTCTTAATTGATTGGGCAGATTGTATAAAAACTTATATAAGGGTAGTGACAGCTTTGAGAAGTAATTTGAAGAAAGCCATCTGAACCTATCAACAACTTTCTTGATGGGTTAATCAGTGACATTTCCATTGAATGCAGATGGTTTACTTCTGACTGGCCTGTACCTATTTGTACTTGTTCCAGATGTGAACAATGGCCATCATTGAAGCTTGTGTTTTGAATCTGTGGTGGAATGTTTATCTACTTTGGTTGCTATTTGAATTACTGATTACCATCTTTTGCTCCAATTGAGCAAATCAGCAATGTGTACTTGGTTCTCCAATTTTCTCCAAAGGATTTGGAAGTCACTATCTTCCTACATTTAGCCATTTTCAGTCCTTATATTGTGTCACCCATTGTAGCTGGTTTGGCTATTGTGAGCAGTAGCATTGAGGACCCACTTGTGAACCACCAAATGACCAAGATGGTTCAGTCAACAATGATTTCTCAACAATGTTGATTCCACTGAAACAGGTAGACACATGTTGGAGATAGAAGTTGAATATGAAATATGAATGAGTCCCTTGGAAAGGAGAAACACTGAAGTTGGGACCAAAGCTTCAAATTTCAGCTTTTTCTCTCTTCCTTGAAGCCCATAGAAGCTGGAAAAAAATTTCACCTTGCTTCTCATTAACTAAATGCAAGGGACTGCCAGATGCCACTATGTGGAAACTTTTTGGAGATTGCCGGCCTCTGCAATCTGAATACAACCAACCTCCTGTGTTCCCCACTAACAAAAAGGACTTGATCTACTAAAACTTGTGTACAAATTGTGTCACAAATGCTAAAGAAGATATTAGCTCAACACCATCCATTATGTTTTTGACCTTAGAATTTTGCTGAGTTCAATAGAATATGCTGTTCCCCTAGACCTCCCATGCATATGGTGTTGAGATAATTGCCATGAGCTCTGAATGTCAAAAGCATGCAAGTGTTACATCCCCTGGTAACTGAAAAAAATGAGTTTCCTTCAGCTTGTTTCAAGATGGAAAAACTAAAAGTCAATCTGGAAAGTGTATCCATAGGACCTGAAAACTGCAAAGTCCTGGCATCCTCCACAAATTCCAGCCTAAGAACTGGTGAACCCCTAAAGACCACAAAAGACCAACTGTCAGTAAATGTCCAGTTGCAAACATTTTCATTCATACATTGACCTTGGACAAGATATGATTTAACACCAAAGGGGTTTAATGCAGCCACACCTGCCAAATAGAGCAAATAACTACAGAAGAATGCAGAGTTGAAAATCTCAAGTTCAATAGAATTAGTTTGAAAGTCATAATATGTTAAAGACAAAGAGCAAATAGAAATAATATTCACAGGAATAATATGTATTCCTTTCAGGATAATACTGAAAAACCATAAGATAAAAGTACTCTTTTACAATAGAAAAAATTATATTAGTGGGATTTCACCTGTAGAAGACACCAGAGGGTATGTAGTCTCCAGCAAATTTTAGGACATGTACTCAAGAGGAGACTTTTATTTGCCCTAGAATTCATGGATTCATTTTAAGTAGCAAAGTTTAGGTCACTTGATATCCACTGGTTTCACCACAAATGCAAGTGAGCTGTGCAGTCACAAACAGCCCCAAGATGTTGGAGGTGCAATTATTACAACTCTAAATAAGTTTGCTGTCTTCAGACAAACAACACTCACATATTAATACATCTCACATGAAATCAGTCAGAAGTTTCAATAACAACTATCCTGTGAACTGAGCACCAAAAGCAGCAAAATCAAGCATCTTGTTACACATCAAACCTTCAGAATTTGTTCATCTGCTCAGTGAAATACATCTGATCTTTCATGTGGCAGAAGCTGACCTTGTATTTCTAGTCACCTCCCCAACTCTGTTGTGCATTACAGCTATATTAGATAATCGAACAGAGGCCATGCTCACAATAACTCTGAAAAGGTACCAGCCATAACTAGTTATTCCTGATCTGCATCTCAAATCATGATCACCAGTGATGATTTATTCATGATTTAGTGATCATGAATAAAACATCACTATTGACCATGAACAATATGATCTAGCAGTGAAGAATAACACTATGGAATAAGGGAGACTAGCAATTGGTAAAACACTGTATGAACCTTCATCTTTTTGCGAAGGCCAAACAGGTGTACATTTCAGCTCATTTCCAGAGTGTGAAATGGTAGAAAAGCATTAGCCTTTTGATGTTTTACACCATTTAGTTGATAATGCTGCAGCTTACTCAGAAGGGAATGGCAGCTCACTGAAGTTTTTCTTCCTACTATGTTGACCAGTTTTGGCTCCAGTTGAAACCTTTGCTCTTCGCTGTTTCATCAAAGCTGAACAATCACTGCAATACCACTTGCCTTTGGGTCGCTCCTTGATCCCAACGCAATCAAAGTGAAACCACTCAATCATACACTGCCACACATAATGCATCAATCACTCCGGGTTGTAATTTGCCTAGCCCTTACATTGTGTCAGTTTATTCCCAAAAAATGCTTCCAAAGTTAGGTTCAGGACTTGAAGTTAATGCCATATCTTACCTCAGGATTATCACATGCAATCATCTCGCCATAAGAAACTTGACCACAGTAGCAATATGTGGGCTCATTGGGATCAACCGGAAGATCCAAGTCCATGTTGACACTAGCCAATGTCTCGAGTCCTCTGAAGCAGCAGTATGTCAACAGTAAATTTAGTATTACAGCTTACACAAAAGACAATGATTTTAATAGCTCCTTTAGGCTTCAATGTTGGCACCCTCTGAGAGTCTGGTATTGTAGAAGAGACCCTATGGACCCCTTGAACCCTCAATCACAGTAGGAATCACTGGTGAATCACCAATTTGAGATATGATGAAAGCCACTAAGCAAGAGCCACAACAGTAGGATATAATAACCAGTTTGCAGAATGCAACCCCACTCATAAGTATCAGACCATCAACTTCATCATGAATGGCAGTGACTGGCTGCCTATACTCCCCACTGAATTCATCAGATTGGGAAGTAGATGCAGATAACTATGAAAAATCTGCTCCATACTTAGGCCAAACAATTATACAAAAAGACATGTTTCAAGTCTGTCAAATTTTCTGCCATAAACAAGTAGATTGAAATGGAGCTTGAATGAGGATGCCGATAGCTTATCAAAAAATTGATTAGTATCCTCATTCAAGCTGCATCAAGTTTGTAAGGGTAAGCTTCAGTTAGTCTTAGCTGCCCCTGTACAAGCACGTATCTAAGCCAAAAGCATAGGGAGGCCTACACAGCAGAAAGTGGTCAGTGTCTCCTGAACCCTGAATATATTGTAATCAGACCACTGGCACCTACTTGAGATGCAGTATTTCTGCTTTTGCAATGAAGGAAAAAATATCAATGTGATTGCAGAGAGATCCTCCACAATATCATGTACATAAGGAAAACATGTTGTCTGTTCCAGCCAAATTGAAACAAACATCACAAAAAATGAGTGCAGTAGTAACCTTATGATTGTCACTCAAAAAGCAGCAGAGCATCACCCAAGCATCAAGGGCAGTGACTAGCTCATAACAAGATGCAATTCACTGAGCTGTAATATTGGTCTTTAAGAAGCTCTCCTTAACTGGCCAAATTAACTAAGACTAGCCTATTCAGGAACAGTATATGCAGGAAGGAATTTCAGCATCAGTACACTACTAGCCTTTGACCAACTGGGACCCTGGAGCAGACTACTAGGCAGACAACTGCCCAGCACATGTATCTAAAAAAATTCCCTGCAACAGCTCCAAATCTATCAATTCAAGGAAAACGTTATGCAGCAAATGCAGGACTTGCTCATGAGTTTACTAAGTGCCTGCAAACAAAGGAATGAAGATTCTGAACTTGAACTTGTCAGAGACACAATACATCCAAGAAAAGTTGTTGGACATACTTTTTGCGACCTGACTTTGTTCCATCTCCACCTTCTTGGAAAGCTACTCCTGCAAGTCCCTCAGTACTTGGATCTGATGCCAGCAAGCCTCCTCGGCCTGCATCTCCTGCATTCAACACAGAAAGACAAATCACAAACATGAACTTCCCAATGCATTCAAGAGTGCAGAGCACCTGGAGCAAAATGAAGAGCTACAAAACCAGCTGTGTTACCTAGGCTGCTGGATGACTCACTCATAGGAAAAAGAGCAAGAGTGACTTGCCTCTCCTAAGCTCCTCTTCAAACTTCTTCAGGTCCTTGTCCAGCCGTTGGATATGATTGTCCACCTGCATGTCCATCCTTCATAAGCATTGTACTACAGCCTCAAAACGGGATTGCAGTTACAAAGCAGTACACCATTGCTACAAGAAATCATAGCCACACAAAACCAAGTTCTTGAATCATAAAAGTAGTTTCAAATCCCACCAGGCAGATTATCTGTCTACAAAAATATTCCAAAACAACAGAACTGCAAGAATACAATATGCTGGAACATGTGGTCAAGATACCCATCAATAAAACCTGACATGAACTATTTGAAATCAAACTACTTTTGCTATTCTGAAGGCTGCTCTATCTCCACCATACCAAATCATAGGTTTTCAGAGCCAGGGACACTTTTTCATCTGCTATGGAGAGGCAAGCCTTGTGGGCATTTATAATTTCATTGGAGTGGTGAAGTGCTATTGAATCTGGTGCATTGGTGCCTGACTCCACTGCCTTCATAACGTCATCAACTCCTTTTGCACATTGCTGTTGCATATGCTTTTGGAGCGCTGCATATCCAGACAATTAGATAGTTTAGCAAGCAGTACATGGAGATAATCTCAGCATTTGGTTGCTTTCCAAATACAATCACTCATCAGACATAAATGGGAAGACTTACTTTGAAATTGCCGGTCTAGCTCCCGTAAATGTACATAATTTCTATGAAGGTCTGTTGGAAGTGAGGCCACACCTACCCATCCCACACACATTCATCAACATGATCAATACACAGTCACAAGCAACAAACAGCTTCAAGCTCCAAATAGTTGTGGCAGCTAGTTCCCACTATTCATGTTGAAGGTGAAGGTGATTATTTTATACATTGTGAGTGACACTCATAGTGGCATGACATACTGCTCCAAATAGTGGGTGTACATACAAATGTGCCTATAGTAATCTTCCCAAGATTTTCGGGCAAAATTACACAAATCCAAATCCTGAGCTGTTTCACTTTTCTGGAAGCAAAAGGAAACAAATTCATGCCATTAAATCACAGTGCACACATTCAAGAGAAATAGCTAATAAAAACATGTCCAAAACCATGCCAGTATCACATCCCTGCACCTATAAATGTGTAGTAGCCAATGACATGTTTTACAGTTTGGACTAAATGGAAGGTGCTGTATAGGGTTACTGGCTGCTTATACAGTAACCCCTTCTGGGGTTAGTGTGTCAGTCTGAAACCCTAATTGTGCTGTTGATGAAAATTTCAAGTCCACGTTAAGGGAGGCATTCTGGACAGCAGTCTGAAAGATGTGTTTGAAACCCTAATAGTGCTGCTGAGGGAAACCAGTTTTGACAACTTTTAGGGACTTCCTATCACATGATTCAGAGCCTCACTTCCAGAGCATCAGAATACATGTACTGAAGAGCTGGGGAATACTGTGTTCCACCGTTTGAGAAGAAACTGAAACCCTAATCGTGCTGCTGCTGAAAAATTCCAACTCCACATTGAGGGAGGCACTCTGGACAGCAGTCTGAAGGATATGACAGAGTTTGAAAACCTAATAGTGCTGCTGAGGGAAATCAGTTTTGACGATTTTTAGGGCTTGGTATCACACGATTCAGAGCCTCACTTCTAGAGCATCAGAATACATGTACTGAATGAAGAGACAGGGAATACCGCGTTCTGCAATTAGAGAAGAAACTGAAACCCTAATTGTGCTGCTGATGAAAATTTCCAAATCCACATTAAGGGAGGCACTCTGGACAGCAGTCTGAAGGATGTGACAGAGTTTGAAACCCTAATAGTGCTGCTGAGAGAATCAGTTTCGACGAATTTTAGGGGCTTGGTATCACATGATTCAGAGCCTCACTTCTAGAGCATCAGAATACATGTACTGAAGAGACGGAGGATATCGTCGTCCGAAACAAAAGCAGAAACGTCGCACATCAAGAAGTGAGGAAAAGGAGAGTTAGAGAGTGCAAAAGAGTAAAGAGAGAAATCACCGCAACCAGAAAACAAAGGAGAAGAGTAGGTCTTAAGAAAGGGAAATGCGCAAAGGGCAACGAGACACGTACTGGCGATGTATTCTTCCAAGTACGGCATGGTTACAGTCACTTGCTTAGCTTCTACTGTCCTCCTCCCCCGCAATTCTCAAACTTCCGGCAGGCGCACCAAGGAAGCAAGGGAAAGACTGGAAGCAAACGGAAACAGGACACGAAACCAACGCTGCTGAAGGAAAGCAGTTAACGTACTACTAGTGTACGCCAGAAGGAGCGAAAAGGTTTTCTAGGTCTTGAAAGATGGGGAGTTTTTCTTTTCTGTTTTTTAGGTCAATTTTTGTGAAGTACCCAAAGTGGCGATCATCCATAGCAAGTTGTAGAAGAAATGGCTATCATCCTCAGGGAGATTTAGCCAAATCTGGCTATGAACCAGATATCAAGTACAAATCTTTCTTTTAAATATCCTTCTTCTATATCTTTGGCTACACACTCAAAACCCAATATAGAAATTTGGTGATTTTTATTAATTTTTTCCCCTCAATTTCTGGCTATTGAAAACCTCCAGAATCACGTCATTTTTGAAATTTGAATTTCGCTTTTTGGCAAAATTTCGCAAATATATACAGGCTGGGACCTGGCCAAAAAAAAATTTTGATCCAATTTTGGGTTTAGGGTTTAGGGTTCTGTTTTTCTGGTGTAATTTTGTGGAGTACCCAAAGTGGTGATCATCCATAGGAAGATTTAGTCAGTTTTGACTAAATATAAATATGAAAGGCAAAATTTTAAATACATCCTTCTGTATTTTTGGCTACCTACTTGATCAACCATATTTTAGAAATCTGATGATTTTTCTTAAATTTTGGTCAAATTCTGGCCATTGAAAATCTCAAAAAACACATGGTGAAACCACCATTTGTTTCCAATTTTGTATGTTGAATATTTATCATCCTTATAGATGTTAATTAAAGGGTAGGGCCAGCTTGTTTAGGATTTTTTTTGGGGGTACTTAAACCTTAGTGCTAGAAAAATCTAGGTGGCTATCTAGCAAGCTCATAGGGTTTGGTAGTCAATAAAGACTTATATTTTCTTTTGGGAGAATAAGGGCTTATATTTTTCCTTGGGGAGAATACTTTCAAAATATTATCAAAATAATATTGCTAAAATAATTTCATTGTGAGACATGGTAGTCAATAAGGGCTTATATTTTTCTTTGGGGAGAATATTATAGAAATATTATCAAAATAATATTGCCAAAAGAATTTCATGTGAGACATGGTAGCCAATAAAAGCACCCCTTCAATTACAGGGTTGCTGCAAGAAACCATCACTTGTTACTAGTTGGCTACCATGTGGTGTTGGGCCCAAGTATAACTTGATAACTTTTGCTCATTGGTCCAAATTTTGTGCAAATGACAAAAATGGGAGGAATTAAAAAAAAGTATTCTGGCATTCAAAGCTGTTGTGAAAGTTCAAAAGCTTATAACATATACAAAGAATTGAGTGGTTCTTGGGGCTGCAAGTGGAGAAGTTGGTAAGGGGGATTACAATTAAAAAGCGAATGTCAAAGGGGTTCGAGCAGGGTTTTTATTTTTAGTTTTTATGGTTTCAAAAATTTCCAAATTTTTAGGATTTTTTTTCAAACTTACACCCCAAATTTTTTTTTTAAATCCAATTTATTATTATTATTTTTTTTGCCACAATATAAAACATTTGGACCAAAAAAAATGTTGGATTAGAGATGGATAGCAAGAGGTAGGCCGCTATTTAACTGATTTTGTGGGCAACAATTGGTTGCACTTTCTTTTGCTAGACAAGAGTTGTGGGACACAGCCAAGATGGAAATCCTCATGCCATATGGTTTTTAGGTCTTATTCTCCCTTTTTAATCATATCATATTCTCATACAGAATTGGTTGTTCAGCATGGGTGCCAATTCTGTAGACCTCATCCATCAGCAAGCATTGTCGATTTTATAATGTATATTTCATCATAGATTTGTATATGGTTTACCATATATCATATAAGACCTAACAAGTAACTAATCCAGTAACTATGATTTCCTTCGCCTGGGATGTGGCATATGAGTTTCTACTTGCCCAAGATTGTGAGTAGTTTGTGGAAGATGGATATAAGAATAGGCTTTTAGTGCCTTTCAATAGGAGCACTTGTCGAATCTGGCTATTGACATGTCAGAGATTTCCCAGTGTATTGAGACTGCTGCTTAAATCTATAAGGTTTCTCCTAGCATGGGGAGGTCATCTTACGTTTCTGGGCAGGCTCTTACACATTTTGTAAGGGCCCTTTGTTTTGTTTGTTTGACATGATGCAAGGATGGTGGCAGTCAGATCTTGGCGTAACAGGTTATTACACACGGTAAGGCCCTTAGACAGGGGCATTACCAGATTTCAGTGCGGCCTGAGGTGGAGCCTTGGATACCCATTTGAATTCATTGAGTACTAGCTCAAGATAGTATATTGAGAGATTCATTAGTCAACCTTTAGTCTCCTAGTTCCATACAAATTTCTTTTATCAAAAGGAAAAATAATTGATAAAACTCTCTCAAATCATAAATAAATCAAAGCACCCAAAAAAAGAGAGAGTACAAAGAACAAAATCCAAGGACCCACATCCAAGAAGACAAAACAACCACCTAAGAAGGTGAACCACAAAGGGAACATCAAGTTTCCAAACCCCCTCCTGCCACGAGAAGTATATCAAATAAGGAAAGGGGAGAAAAATAATTTGATGAGCTCAAAATGCCATTTGACCATGGAGATCAAGGATTCAATGGAATACTTAGTTGAGGACCTTTCCAAGCAGTAAACAGGAAATACAAACTTTTGCAACATAACATAAAAGTTGAAAACCGCTCACTAATGTGTTATGTTGGATGACAGTTGGTGAGGTAGAGAGCTGCATTATTTTTCACATTCTAAAGCCCTATTCAATTTTCTGACAACATCTTCAACACCATAAACCAAAGCAAACAAGAAGCAAGATGTCAAAAAAGCTCAAGAATCCAGGAACCTTGCATGATCATTCTTCATAGGGAAATTGAAGCACACTTTAGGCATGCGATCCTCAATTGCACATGCAATCAGGATGTGATTAAATCAAAAGAATTGACAAGAGAACCACAAGATCTTTACTAGTATTTTCATGAACATGTGAACCGCTTGTTAAAGAATCAGAACTAGCGATTTTCTGATTCAGAAATATTTGAAGAACTGGAACTGGTGGTTCTTCAAATTTTCAAACAGCCACAGCCACACAAGACTGAACATTTCAACTTAACAATCAATAATTCCAAACACTTCAATAAGAAATAATGTGAAAGATCAGAACATTCAAAGGACGGATAAATAGTGATATTCATTTTTCCCAATTTCTCAGTTCCATCGTAATTTCACATTCGCTTTTCTTGAACAAATTTTATCATGTTTACTTTTAAGTTTTGGTGTCCACATGTGTAAAGCTTGAAAGCATGGTAGGATCATGAGACATTATATGCACATGTCAACAGGGGCCAATGCATCCACACCCATGCCATGGTCGCATGTCAAAATAGTGGAGTATTTGCAACATTAAAACATTAAAGAATTTAGTTATGCTAGGGATTTTATTGGTATTTTTATTTTTATTTTTAGTTTTGGGGAAACTAGTGTTTCCAATTTTTCATTCTCATATTGGCTTTCTTGTGCTTGAAAGAAGTACACTAGTCGAGGCTATGATAGATAGATGACATCTAAAACACGACTATGATATTACATTTGGGTATATATGGTGCCCATTACCTTGTCACAACCATAACTTGGGTTCATGATTAACTCTTGAGCATGACAAGTAAATAATCTTTTGCAAATGAAATATTGAACTCGTGACTAAAAATCAACAATGTTTTATCAAATATTTATTTCAAAAAGAAGAGGTGTACGAATCTCAAAATTGAATATTTCATTAATTTGAATAGTTGAGAACAAGTACACAGATTGCACCTTGTGTTTTGCATGTATAATAATAATGTAGTGGCTGGGACAATGGATGAAGTACCATAGGTTGGGAGTCAGAAAAAGTTCACTCCAATATCCTAGAGCATAAAGGGTTGGTCTTCTAATGGCCTTGATGTCTTCACAATTGAATACACTTGTATATTTAGTTAATGTGTATCCCTCCAAATAAGGTGTGTATTTTCAGATTTGGGGGACTTGGAAAAGAAAAATAGATAATCTAATATTTTTCCAAACCAAAAGTAGTAATAAATTAGTGAAATTTTGAACTTAGTTACAACGTTTTAACTATTTGGCTAAACGTCAATAAGGAAAATGCATTAAGAGGCTAAGATATACACTTCAATAGGCAAAGGATATATAGATGCTGTTAATTGGAAATGGTTACAAATTTGTTATTAGGCTGAAGATTAACCCAACGCCATAAGAAGTGCACTATCGTATAAGATCATGAATTGATTAGTTAGAAAAGTGGTTGCTCATTATTTTGTCAATTATAACCATGGTTAAAAGGGGGTCTTTAATAACACTTGAAACTAGCCCATACAAACCTTATGTAGTGGATCTACATACAAACCTTCCTCAAAACCACGTAAAATATCAGAATTTGAAATTTTCAATTAGAATAGAGTTGTAGATGGCTTCAAGCTGGATTTTCAGTGAGGGAAAAAGGAAGATTTGGTCAGGATATTAAAAGTCCCCACCGTTGAAAGTGAAATATTTTTGGTTTGGATAGCCAAGAAAAATACAAAATTTTGGGATATTTTGACCTAACTAACATTTTTCAACGAGCGAAATATTTCATGAATAGATAAAAGACAAAGACTTTTATGTACTTGTGAAATTTTCCTATCATTGAACATGTTCGCTCTTTTGAATACCCTACATTTTAATGGATGGCCCTGTTTTGAATCAAGAAGTGGGAAGGTTGTATGGGCCATCATCCACAAGAGGACTTTGCCAAGTTTGGCTATTAGGTTACACTAGTGGGTGCCCGTGACCTTCGGCCATTGTGAATTCCCCCGGTTTCTTTAAACTTGGTTCGCGTTTTAGTTTTTTTTAGAAACTTTTAACTTTTTTATTTTTTTATTTTTATGTGTTTTTTATTTTTATTATTATTTTGTGATCATCCAGTCGGACGGAAATTTCATCCATCCCCTTATTCGGGACGGACAGTAGCTAAAAGAAAAAAAGTTTCCCTAAAATTCGTCCCGTCATCAAGCCGGACAGACATTTCATCCATCCCCTTAATTGGGACGGACAGTAGCTAAAAGAAAAAAAAGGTAATCTTGGTCAATACCAAAAAAAAAAAAAATTGATTCTGGGCTGTCCAAGGCCTAAAATTTTTTTTCTGGTCTTCCCCTAAATCTGTCCTGTCATCAAGCCGGACGGACATTTCATCCGTCCCCTTAATCGAGACGAACAGTAGCTTAAAAAAAAAAAGGTAGTCTTGGTCAATACAAAAAAAATAAAATAAAATAAAAAATTATGGGCTGTCCAAGGCCTAAAAATATTTTTTTTCTGGTCTACCAAATCTTTTGCCTCAAAAAATCAGACTGCCCCTGATTTCTTTTGTCTCTGGAGTCAATTACATCTGGGGAAGTTACATCTGAGGAAGCGCCTCAAAAAATCAGACTGCCCTGACTTCTTTTTTTTCTGGAATCAGTTACATTGGGGAAATTACATCTGGGGAAACTCCACAGGGAACGGGCAGTGATTGAAAGAATTTTCCAAGCACTGCCCACACAGACAAAGAGACACCACTGTTGTTTTAATATATAAGATAACAAAAGCAGGAAAGTTTAGAGATAATGCTACATTTCAGCAACATCCTTCAACCTATTGTCCAAATATGGCCATTTCAATTATCTTTTCCTAAACACATAAGCTAGTCATTGCCCCCACAATGAAGGAGGCAACTTTGACTAGCAGAAAACAACCCAATGGCAAGTCAACTGAATGCTCTATTTTGGCTACAAGTTTTTTTTTTGCAATTTTTTGTTATAGCCAAATTGACGATGATCTATAGGAAGATTTAGCCAGATTTGGCTACAACCTCTTTTTTTGACAATTTTATGTTACAGCCAAAGTGGTGATGATCCACAAGATTTAGCCAGATTTCACTATATACTCACATGGGCATCTTTGAAAAAAAATAAAAAATGAAAAGAAAGTAACACTTGATGTTTAATAAAAACATTTCTATACTTGAAATTTAGATGTTAACATCAACCCCATCTTCTTCCTCCCCCTCCTTAAAATTAAAGAACCAATGTAGTTAGCATTTGTGATGAAAATTACATTTGTGTGAATTTGTTGAAGGTTTCAAAGAGTGTGGATTTGGGTGGCATCAATAATAGGGAGTAATTGGCACCTTTTTTTATGGCTTTGCTAATTAGCAATCAATTACCTAATCTAATTAGGTACTTCAACTAGGTAATCAATCATTGGAGAGTGTGAAGGGGCTAAACCACAACGACCCAATGCATGTATGCCCCTTAAGAGCCAAATGAAAATAGAGAGGTAGATGCATATGCTAAATTTGATGTGCATATATAAAGTATAAACACATGGGGATAGATTTTCATGCTATGAATCACGGCTGAAAATACAAAAAATATATTTTCAATCTACCTCAAGTTACAAATAAATGCTGAATTTTATAGCCTTTTGTATTAGCTCCAAGGCTGAAAAAGGATACCAACGAATTTGGGAAGCCAATTTTTATTCCAGCATTTCCTAATAATATCATGACATCAATGTTCTAGTTTTTATTAATAACTTGGGGCCAAACAACAAGCCAAAAATGTTCAAAGTTGGCCCCAAGTTTTTTCATTGTTGACTCCTAGTCTAAAGTGGGCCTTAAATTGTTTGGCAATGAGAAGGGGAGGTTACACATAAATTCGAATTCATTAATTTTGACAGACCTTTTGAAAACACTTGAATACCTTGGATAGTGAAATATTGTGGCAGCTTCAACACAAACTATGATATTTTTTTAATGTTGCAATTTCCAAAAAAAATTTTTCAAATATTTTTTCTTTTGTTTGTGAATAAAAATAAATATTTTTGGAAATTTTGGGAATTTTTTGTTTCAAATAGACTCTAAAAAAAAATTTACTTGGAACCAGCCTCAACCCTTTGAAACCAAACATTTTGCTTTTAACCCACCCCACCCTCCCCAAATCCAAAGTAATTGTCCCGACCTCCTCTTTACCAAAGTCTTGAAACCCTAAACCCTTTCTTGGATGCTTCTTCTCTCCCTTTCTTGGATGCTAAACAAGTTTGGTAGGGTTTCATCATTTTGGAAACCCCAAAAAATCCCAAGTAATTGTACCGACCTCCTCTTCACCTAAGTCTTGAAACCCTAAACCCTTTCTTGGATGCTTCTTCTCGCCCTTTTTTGGATGCTTATAAAGTTTAAGAGGGTTTCAAATCCAAAGTAATTGTACTGACCTCCTCTTTACCGAAGCCTTGAATCCCCCCCTCTCCCCCCCCCCCAACACACACCCCCCCAAAGCAAATGTTATTTGACTTAAACCATGCATAGGAATATGAAAGGTTTTATTATTAATTTTCTCTAATTTTGGCTATTGCAAATCTCAATTATGGTTTA
>Ga0209611_10000094_pt1 | contig 96722 bp, 72 predicted proteins | sample S1TSphgellanicum_3_FD_187693 | JGI IMG/M metagenome (GOLD analysis project Ga0209611, IMG submission 187693) | Host-associated microbial communities from peat moss isolated from Minnesota, USA - S1T2_Fc - Sphagnum magellanicum MG (SPAdes) (version 2) | ecosystem: Host-associated > Plants > Peat... | reverse complement strand
ACCCAAACCAATAACAAGTTGTACTACCAAATCCTAAAGGGTTTTACAAAGGTAGAAAGTTCAACTTGGCAACAAACCACTAGTCACTTAAAATATTATTCCTATCACATACACTATTCAAATCTAGCTTGCCTTAGTTCATTAGAAAGCTAGCTACAAGACACATCTACCTACCAAATTTTAAGTTCTGCACCCAAACTAGTAAGAAGTTATGCTACCAAACTCGAGAGGGTTTTACAAAGGTAGAAAGTTCAACTTGGCTACAAATCACTAGTCATTTAAAATATTATTCTTATCACATACACTATTCAAATCTAGCTTACCTTAGCTCATTAGAAAGTTAGCTACAAGGTGCATTTGCTTACCAAATTCCAAGCTTTACACCCAAATTAATAACAAGTTTTCGGGTTTGTGAAATTTCTTTAAGATTTCAAACTCCCAACACTATCCCTATTCACTTCTATTTTTCCAAAAGTATTATAATCATCCAATATATTTTTGCTTTTTCCACCATCTACTAAGACTAATCATTCTTTTCCTCCCAAAGGAAGTTGTAAGAACAAGTATTCTCAAGATTCAAATTGAAAATTATGTCCGAAAAAAAAACCTTAGATGATTCGAATTCTCCCTTTGAAAAGAAAAAGAAGGAGGGAGGTGAAAGAAGACCCCAACTTGGTGGCCAATGGAAGGTTCCAATGTTTAATGGCCAACAAAAAGCTTCAATGCTTAATGGCCCTTGGAAGGTTTCAATGCTTTGTGGCCAATGAAAGGAGGAGAAGCACCTTTTCACATGTTCTCACTTTCCCCTCAACAAATTTTACTTAAACTTTCATTTTTTTCCATTAATTTTAAGGATTTACTTTACCATGGTTCTAGGTCGTTATTCGTGCATTTCTTTCCTTTTCCTTGACCTATAAATTACAACCACGCATTTTGATGTAACAAATCCTCCACACATTCATTGCCAATTTGATTGAAAATTGAATATTTGTTTTCCTTTCCTTGAAATTATGGCGTCGTGTATGGCCACGTCTTATGGGCTTCAAGCTGCACAAATGAATGAAGAATTACCTCTGGAGTTATTTCTAAATTTAACATTGACACAACATCCTCGTGATGAAAATCCCGAACGGTGAAAGGTGTGCGTTCATCTTGAAGTTAAACCTTTTCGAACTTAATATTATCACATGTCTCCAAACACTCGCACCTTAGTGATTTTGTTACAAGTTGACCCCACTTCTGATGATGAACCTAAAACCACATGTGAAGGTTATTATGAAACTAAAGACATTTTTATCTTCGCATGGTCTTCAATTCTCGGCATTGGACATTATTGTTGGTTGCATAGTCTAATTCGTCAACTACCTCTTAATAACAAGGTGGACTACTTAGTTCGCACCATTCAACGCATCCTAAATTTCCTGTAATTATGAACTATCACTATGGCATAACCCGAGACTCAACATGTAATTATAGCTCCTTGTCGAATTTATCCATAGTTTGAATGAATATTTCATTCATTATGAAATTCATGTTACCATTGCCACCCTATCACATTATTTATTTAATCATTAAGTTGTCTCGAATTAAGCTTATGTTTATAAGGCTTGAAGATTGTTTTATCTTCATTGGACCTTTCATTGACACCCCCTCAACTACTTCACGAATCTCAAACATCCTTGTTACCCACTAAATAATATAATAAGACCAATGTTTTGCTAAACATTACGAATTTTGGTGTCTACTTCTAACCCCAACCCTCTAAAGATTTCTCACCCCTAATTACGCAATCAAAGTTCTAAAACTATGATTACTAGCTTTTTGTTGAAGAAAAAAACTAACCCAACACTTTACTCATCCATATTGTATTTCGGAAAAGAAAACAACCCTACATGCAACCATGCTCATTCATCATTCCTTATTTTAACATGAAGTTGTTAACAACCCTTAATAACCTTACCACACTCGAATATCCCTGATGCAACTCTTAAAAATTGATACTACTGCACATGGCTATGTCGGTATGGCTCATAGTAATGTAGATACAATTGTCATCAACAATGGTTATGACTTGTCAATTCCATGACAATAATCATGAAAAGAATAATGGTTTATAATTTCATAATTATTTTCATTAATCAAATGCATCTTGACATATTAGTTTGAACTTTAGTTTTTTTTTATAATTTTTCCACAATAACATTATTTGATATTAGCATGTTATCCAATTCATAAAATAAATTATAATATGTCAAAAATAATTTAATATCATATGTCTTTATTTTGACGATTTAAGAATAATGGTACATAATTTCACTATAATTTTCATTACATAAATGCATCTTGACATATCAATTGTCAAAAAATTTATGCAGTTCCAACTCTCTATAAATTTCCCATAATGATAGTATTCAAAATATTAAGATGTTTTCCTTGGTTCATAAAAATAATGTGCAAATATGTTTTTTATTTTCTTCACCTTGTATAACAAGGGACAATATCCATGTATTGTTAGAATTGACCCAAGGGCCCACCTAGGTGTTTTGGAAATCCATCCATATATTTATTTCCTTTATTTTTGTTATTAAATTCTTGGACAATTTCAAAAAAAAACATTATTGGGCATTTACTTGTGTGAATTGAAGAAGATTACAAATATTTTGAACCTAAATTAATACATATAAGGCATGTAAAAGATAACTTTAAAGTAAAAATAACATGACACAAATTCTTGAATTGGGATTTAAGTGTTTCTATGGCAATGTACAAGTTCTTTTCCGTTTCAAAATACTAAAATGTCAATGGTTACCATGATTTCGCAAAAACTTAAATCAACATAGGTTTTTGTAGAATGGACTAACTAGAAGTTGTGGGCGGGTACCATGGTTTTGAAAAAACCTATTGACGCACTCCCAAGCTCCTTTATAGACTCAAATGTGAGTATAAGGTGAAAATAGCAAAAGGATAAGGAATTAGGGCACGTTCCCTGGTTCGCAGCATTTTTGGGGTAGAGGGGCATGTTGAGCTCCGGGATGGGGATTAGGAAGAGTGAGAAGCAATTCAATTACTCACACGGACCTACACAAACCAATCAACAAGTTGGTTAGTGCGTAATTAAAGCACTTTTGGTGCACGAACGAACCATGAACAAACACAAACTCACAAAATTCATCACGGCTTAGACTTGGGGGAAGCCATCACCTTCCCCTTATAATATTTTCTATGCCTGGCCACAAGACCAGCACCCAAAAGTCATTTTGTCTCGAGACTCCCAAATTGGAATCTCGAATTTTTTTAATTGAAATTCTTTCGACTTTGGAGGCCTAAAACTTTGTGTGCAAAACTCTGATTGAGTGGGGTGTAGAGAAAAGTTGTAGCCTTCATTGAGATCTTTCCAACGGTGTGTGACACGCCACCTACACCTAAGGAAATCAAAGCGATTCCCGACATTTAGTGGTCACAAGTCAAATTGGCAATTTGACTCCTGGCCTTTCTTTTGGCCATAACTTATCTTTCAAGTGCCCAAATGGGTCATGCAAGCTCATTTTAAACATCTACGTTCCAAGAACTTTCCAATGATATAAAAAACTCTTCAGTCCAATGAGTTTTTTTCCCCTGTAATCACCTTTTAAAAATTTGAGAATCCATCGGGACTCCAACTCCCAAAGTGGGAGCTCACTTGGGAATGTGGGGGGTTCATTCCCTCGCACTTTCCTACACTCTCAAGAGCATGAAATGTGACTCCCGGGCTTCACTCTTAGCCCACACTTTTGCCAACCTTTACATTGGTTGCGAGCCCAAGGCTAGGGTTGCGACACCTATGTTTATGTAGGTTTTTGTAGAATGGACATAGTTAGATGCTATCAGCGGCTATAATGATTTCGTAAAACCTATGTCAATGTAAATTTTTGAAAAATGGACATAGCCAAAAGTTGTGGGTGGCTACCATGATTTGCAAAAACCTATGTTAGTGTAGGCTTTTAACAGAATGGATGTAGCCAAAAGTTATTGATGGTTGCCATGATTTTGCAAAAACCTATGTCACCATAAGTTTTTATAGAATGGACGTAACCACAAACTGTGGGTGGCTACCATGATTTCATAAAAACCTACATTAACATAGGTTTTTGTAACATGGATGTAACTAAAAGTTGTGGGTGGCTACCATGATTTTGCAAATAGTTACATCAATGTAGGTTTTTGTAAAATGTATGTAACTAGAAGTTATCGATGGCTACCATGATTTTGCAAAAACCTATGTCGACATAAGCTTTTTATAGAATGGATGTAGCCAAAAGTTGTCGATGACTACTATGATTTCACAAAAACCTATGTTGACGTAGGTTTTTGTAGAATGGACATAACCACGAGCTCTGGTGGCTACCATGATTTCACAAAAGCCTATGTTGGTGTAGGTTTTTGGAAAATCGACATAGCCAAAAGCTATGGGTGGTTACCATGATTTCGCAAAAGCCTATGTCAATGTAGGCTTTTACAAAATGGACATAGCCAAAAGTTGTCGATGGCTACCATGATTTTGCAAAAGCCTATGTTGAAATAGGATTTTGCCAAATTAACATAGCCCTAGGTTGTGGGTGGTTACCATGATTTCACAAAAACCTCTATTGACATAGGTTTTTGCAAAACTAACATAGCCAAAGTCATGGATGGCTATGTGAATTATGTAAAAACCTCCATCAATGAAGGTTTTTGAAAAAATATCATTGCCACCAACAATTTGCTACTACCTTGATTTTACAAATAAGACTTTTTATTTGGTCAAGTAGACATTGAATATTCAATTATTAGTATTTCACATCATTTTGGAGATTCCTTTGTCTGCATATTGTGTTCCTTGGCCACTTCAACACATGTTCATCAACTAATGAATTAATTTGAAATTTTTGATTTCAACAAATATAATATTCTCAAAGATTTACTTTCAAAACAACTCAATTTGCATATCTAGAATGGACTGAGGTATATGCAATTGCCTATTTGGAATAAACTATATTATGTGCCCTTCCTACATATAATAGGGGCTTTATATATGTCAACCTTCATTTGTTTTATTTCACTTTTGACATAGATTCAATTTCAATTTGCATTCAAATCAACTTCAATAGAGTTAATTTCCTTTGCAAATTTCAATCCATGGGGAACCCTTTCATCAACATTGACACTTCAATCAACCTTGGCACTTGAAATCAACATTCGTCCTTCAATTAAACTTGGGACTTCATATCAATATTGACATTTCAATTAGCCTTGGCACTTGAAATCAACATCAATCCTTCCAATCAAACTTGGGATTTCATATCGATATTGACACTCCAATCATGCTTGGCACTTGAAATCCACATTGGCCCTTCCAATCAAACTTGGGACTTCATATCAACAGTAACACCTCAAATCAACATCAGCCCTTCTTATCGAACCTAGAAGTTCATATGAACATTGACACTTCAAATCAGCCTTAACACCTCATATGGACATTGGCCCTTCCAATCAAACTTGGGACTTCATATCAACATTGAAATCAACATTGGCGTTTCCACTCAAACTTCGGAACTTCATATCAACATTGACACTTCAAATCAGCCTTGGCACTTCTATGGACTTCATAATACCTTAACCACTTTAGATTGATTTTGGGTTTTTTGTCAACAAGGGACATCACACCCACTTCCAACATTTTTAATTGTTCATGCCACATTATGTCACTTTGAGAAATTCAAATTGGTTTGTCACACCTTGGGTTTTTAATGTCACTTCAAATATGTTTTATTATGAAGTTGTTCATTCCAATATTTTGGGAAGTTCTTTGCTTAGACATGTTTTTGAGGGTTAAAAGTTGTTGAAACATATAGGGGGTGAAAGGCGAGGGGATGGTTTTTAGCCATATTGCAAGGTTCAACCACATTTGGAGGGATTTCAAATGCTTTTGGATAGTTGAATGTAATGGTTTGCTATTCAAGGACAAAATATATGTAAGTGTTATACCATTCTCATAGATGCAATATATTTCCTTTCAATTGTTTTCCTCCATTCCTTGAACATGATCATGATGCACAGTACCCTAAAACATTGTCAAGACGTGGCAAGGCTTGATTTCTTTAGTGGATGTGTAAAGCAATGAAGGTTTACACCACTAAAAATTTAAGCAAAACAATGGCAATTTGTGTGTTGGGTATTGGAGGTGCAAAGGCTTTGAAGGCATGTTTTGATGTCGTTTTAAATGTTCTTCACCCATTTGCAACCTAGGTTCACCACAAATTGTAGCAATGTGAAAAGGTTTGTAACCCTAAAATCCTATCTTTTCATATATGTTGAACTAGTTTTTGTTCAAGCAATTTTTTTCTAATACCTTTGATGTGAACAACAAGCATGTTCAGATAACAAGGTATGACATAGGCTTGTCCTTGTTAGGATAGGGTATCTAAAGGTAAACTTTCAAGCTGACAACAATATGTGCATTGTGTTTTAGGGGTTCAAAGGCTAGGATTAAATCTTTTGATGTCATTCCAACTATTTATATTCCCAATTGTGACCAAGATTAACCATGCTTCAAAGGTATGCATTAAAGGTTTCTACTTCTATTTTTTATCACATTATCATGGTGAATACAAAAAAATTCATCACAATCATTTATGTTCTAATAATAATCTATCAATCTAATAATAATGGATTACATCCTAAATAGATTCCAAATAACACATTTGACTCGACAACATGGTGTGGATGTTCATATTTTCTTGTTGGCATACTAGTTTCTACTTGCTATACTAGTAAATCTTACTATATTTTTTAAAATCCATGTTATTGTTGTTGTCTAAATGGTGTCCCCATCATTGTTCCCTTCAAGTGTTTCATCATCTACGAACTTCTTCATAATTTCCCTTGTTTTCCTTGAGACTAGAAATGTGGTTTGACTTGGTATGCTTCCTATTGTGAAGGTTGTCATCACCGCTACCTCTTCCTCTACATATATTCGTAGTCCTTGCCTTTTTGGACTATCCTACATCTTTTTAAACAATTTTACAAGGGTTGGATATATGCCATGTGCAATTTCATCTATCAATAACATTACCTATTATATGTGTGTAAACCACCTATTGTATGTGTTTACATAATTGATGTGTTTTACTATTTGGGACTCACTTTCTCCCCCCGTCAGATACCATGTTTGATGTTGATCAGTCATCAATTTCTATGTTGATGGATGGGACAACTTCATCATTGTTTTCATCCTCAGGATGCATCCACTATTGCCATGGTTTTTGCTACGACTAGTGGGTCATCCATTGGTTTGGCCCTTGCTAAAAACATTATATCCAAAAGAAATTCATGGATGGGTATGTCCCCTTTCAACCCACATGTTGAACTCTTAGTTTCAAGTGTTACAAGAATACAAAAACCTACACACATGCGAATTTCCCCCTTAACAAAATTACATTGCCTTTCCTATACAATTTTGATATTAATTTGTATCCAAGTTCCATGGGATATTTATTGTTGTTATCAAGTCTAAAACTCTTCCACCAAGTGCATGCAGTAACATTCATTAAGTTCTTACATTATAACATGGGTTTTCTCCTTCCCCCCTTCCAAGGAATCCCTTCGCTTCTTTTTTTGAATGTTTCATCATTTATGACATTATATAAGACGTTAAAATTAACAGGGTTTATGTTTGGATCAATGTAGGTTATCGAATTGTCAATCAATTGAAAAGCTTGTTTTGGTTGTGTCCAACAAATAACCTTGAATAATAGTGCCTCCACATACCCCCACTCCTCATTAGCTTTTTCAAGTTTATGTGTTGAGGTCTTGATGTTTTCTTAAACATATATATATATTACCTATGTTCCTAGAGGATGTAGAGGTATTGAATTGATCATTGTCCACCATGTGAATTCCCTATTGAACAAGGTCCTTCGCATGTGTTTTCGCTTCTCCATCTGGAGTTCACAATCCCAACCGATCATGAATAAAACTCCTACACCATTATAACCCCAAAGGTTGACCCTTGCAGCTATTGCTTCAAACCACTCTAGTGTTGCTTTTGCATTCCAACTAGGGCATGACTCAATTGGTAGATCGTGCACTTTGTACCCGTGTGGCACATCCACCATGATGAAATTGAAATGTGTTATCTCTTTCTTCCCTTTTCTCCCCTTAAGTTTTGGAGATGCAAGCTACATTCCCATTGATGTCCAATAGTTAGATTTCTCAGGGTATATTCAACTCAATTATGATCAATAGAATCAATTTTACTTGTTTTGCAAACTGGTAGCATGTTTGTAGTCCCTAAACTTGTCTACAATGGGCATTGTTTCACCTTTTTGCCTTATAGGTTTGGATCCAAGATTCAAGGATTAAAATCACATCCCACCATAAAATTATTCTACTTGTATTTGTCACTATAAAATAGCCTACAACATGCTTTGTTTTTTTTTACACTTGTTGCATTTGTCTTTTTGCCATCGCCACCACTTCTTGTTGATGTGCCCTTTGATCCTCCCCTTCATGCTTCCTTGGTGATCCCTCTAATTGATTTAGTAAAATTGTCTAAGCGACAATGAAATTTGGATCAAGATTTGTTGCATTGGACCTAAGAAGTTAAATGCATTATGGTGTGCATCCCCTATGGGTCGCAATCTCTTCTTGCTTTTGTTTGTCATTAAAATTGGGTTTGTAAGCACACTTTTTGAAGCTCTTAATATCTCTTCAGCTACAACAACATCCACTTGCGGCAAACCTAATGTCCCTTTAGTTGGATTTTATGTCTCCTCTTTACAATTCTCAAATCATGTCTTCTCCTCATTAGGAATTGTTGGGATAGGTAAGTCTAAATACCAACCCCCTGCTCATAGGTGAAGAAGACTCCACCCTTTCAATTGTAATTTGCTCCAAAATACAATATCCAGTTTTGCCCACAATAGGAACCAAGATGACAACATTTAAAGTCAATCTTAAAGGATCAATATTTTTTCTACAAGTCAAATTTGTTTCATTTTTGTGCATAAAACTTATCAATCGTAATTTTCATTGTATAAGTAGAACACCTTTCTTGTTTTTAGATCTTGGAGGTAAATTTGTACATGGCCAATTACGTGGTTGAAATTTGTTATCTTGTGAATGACATTTTTGCAATTGACAAGTTCCATGGAAGGATGTAACGTGCCTTGGAAACAATGTGAACTATAGTTGGCCAAAATTGTTGGATAAAACTGTGGAATGGCATGGCATTTGTACTACAAATGAGGATTATCAATTGGAAGGACTACCATTGAGGTATTCACAATTGAAATTTCAATTCAAAATATTGTAGAAACCTAATGTGTCAAGGGAGTGACACATTTTTTATTTTATTGTCTATAATGATGGACAACACGAAACATGTTCAAGAATCTAGTTGATATGAACCTATGCCAACATTTTTTGAACATTTATAAGCTAATTTCATCATAATTATTTACATCTATAGATGTTATTTACTAGTTCAATCCTATTAGTTTATTGTATGTAAAACATTTTGGAGCAAATGAAGTTGTTTGCTAGTGAATAACTCCAACATTACAATGCAAAGTCAATCTTATGAATGAATTTAAAATGTGTTTTCATGTTTAGTGTACTCATCTACCTCAAATTTCCCCCATTTTACCTAGAAATATTATGTTACAATTTTAACAATTGTAAAGTATAAAGTTTTTGGTCTAAATCATTTAGATTTTTCAAAGTAATGCAATGATTGTAGTAATAGAAGGTGAATCACTTAAAACATGTTTGATTCTCACTCATAATGTTCCAATTTGAATGCACATATACTTCAAAGCAAATGGATTAATTGGTGACTAAACATCCGTAAATGGTCGAATATCTAATCAATAATAAACAAAGAACATTTTAATATATCATTAAGATCTCCAACTATAATTGATATGGTTTTATGAAACAAAATGGATGGGAAAATTTTGAGCATTTAAAGCTTGAATTTGAATGATAGCAAAGATAGTTAATATCAAAAGAGGTGCGCAAACATGTTCCCAATGGCCCCATTAAATTGAGTTTAAAAACTCAAGAATAATATGTCTTGGAGGTTTCAAATTGTTGTAATTGTCAACTAATCTTGGGTCTCATTTCATGGACCACATGATCTTGTACCATGGTAATCACATGCATGGACATGTTAATGCCACATCACCAATATGTGGATTAATTATTTGACATGTTAATGCCACATCACTAGTACGTGGATTAATTATTTAACATGTCAGCACCATGTCAACAACTAATACATTAATTATTCAACATGTCAACACCACATCATTGCCATGTCAAATGTTATGATGTCATAACTAGGTCCACCCAAAAATGTGACAAAATTTGTGCACCCACACACCTTTGCACCCGAAATTTTGCACTCATGCACCCACAACCTCCACACTCCCAATAACCACTCTTGTGTAGGGGTCATTTATTATATGAAAGTGGTTATATGAGAATGCACCCACAACCTCCATACTCCCAATAACCACTCTCTAAATGCACATCTAGGTTTTATATAATGATATTTGTCACATAATCCCAAAACAATGTCCTCATGAATCTAAACATAATAAAAAAACCCAAAGGGGCATTAGATGTTAGCACTAACCATTCAAACACTATGAAAAATGATGTCCATGACAAATACACTAACTTATAACTAGAGTTCCAAAATAATAATATACAACTATGCTAAAATTGTCCCATGGAAATTTGGGGAATTAATAAATAAATGTCATTTCAAAAAATCAAAAGTTGTACTGTAGTTGTAAATTGTTAACAAATAGGAGATCTACTCAAGTGCAAACATAAATCTTTATTGAAAGGAAACTATAACATGATGCTCACAACACGAAACATAACATCAAGAACTCTTCAAGGTTCTTGTCACATGAAATACACAAACTTGTGTAATGAAGAAAAGAGAGCAAAACCAACAACACCAAGGTATTTAACTAAAAGACCAAACCATAAATAACCACACTAATATAAGTAAAGAAAGTAACTTAACCTTGTGAAAGTAACCTAATTATTTTCCTACTCCAATAACAAATGAAACCTAACTAGTTGAACTTGAATTCTCAACACTCCCCCTCAAGCTCAAATCCATTTCTAGTACACCAGACATTTTTCTAAACTTCCTTAGCTTGTCTGTACCGAAAGCCTTTGTGAAAATGTCAACAACTTGAACTTCAATACTAACATGAATAAGGTTAATTTCACTTGCTAAAACTTTTGCTTTAATAAAGTGGTAGTGCACCTCAATGTGCTTTGTCCTAGCATGATAGATCGGGTTGTTAACAAGTAGTATGCTACTGATGTTATCACAATAAATGACAACAAGAGCATCCACTGACTGTCCCAATTTTGATAGTAGTTTTTGTAACCAAACTACTTCACATGCAACAATTGCTGCACCTCTATATTTTGCCTCCGTGCTTGATAGTGTAATTGTTGGTTGTTTCTTACTGTTCCAACTAACATCACCACTTCCAAAAGAAAACATGAAACCACTGGTCGATCTTCAATCTAAAACATTGCCAACCCAATCAGCATCCGTGTATCCATGTACTTGTAATTAGCTCTTGGCTTCATAAAAAATTCCATAATGTAATGTATGATTTATGTACCTTAATATGCGCTTCACTACATCCAAATGTGGTTTTTTGTGGTGTTTGCATGAATTGACTTACCACTCCAACTACATAACTCAAATCTAACCTTGTGATGGTCATGTAAATCAAACTCCCCATTATGCGTCTGTATTCTCCACAAAGTCTCCTTCATCTGCACTTAACTTCACATTTTGCTCCAATGGAATTGAAATGGGTTTGCAACCCGTCATCCCATATTTGAATAATTTGTTCAAAACATATTGCCTTTGTAATAACCATATCCCTTTAGGGGATTGGATTACTTCAATGCCGAGGAAGTAACACAACCCAAATTTTTCATTTCAAACTTTTGCTTCAAAAGCTTCTTCAAATCAGAGATGTCTACATCACTATCTCCTGTGATAATCAAGTCATCAACATAGATGACTATGACTACAATCCCATGATTTGTTTTTTTCACATATAATGAAAAATTTGCATTGGATGTTTGAAATCCACTTGTGACAAAATATTGACCTATCTTGTCTGACCAAGCTCTAAGTGCTTGCTTCAAGCGGTACAAAACTTTCTTCAACCTATAAACCAAATTAAGATGTGTTTGGTCCACATAACCTAGTGGTTGCTCCATGTACACTTCTTCATGTAAATCTCCATGAAGAAAAACATTATTTACATCCATTTGATGTAAAGACCATCTTTTTGCTGCTACCATAACAATAATTACTCCTACATTTATCATTTTGGCAACTGGACTATAGGTCTCCTCATAGTTTATGCCATAAGTTTGGGCATAACCTTTGGCAACCAATCTTGCTTTGTATTTGTTCACAGATCCATCTGCATTGTGTTTGATTTTGTACACCCATCTGCACCCAATTGCTTTCTTGTCCTCTATTAAAGCTACCAATTCCCAAGTAGCATTAGCATCCAAAGTTGCCATTTCTTCATCCATGGCATTATCCCATTTAGGGTTTCCAACCGATTGTTCAAAACAAGTGGGTTCAACCTCCTGTATAACTCTCAGCATGTATGCATAATGATGAGCTACAAAGCCACCATATGTGAGTATTTGTATAAGGTACTTGACTCGTGTGGATCTTCGTACTCCACTATTGTTGTCAGGTGTTTTCAAAACTTTCTTGGCCATCCGAGCTCCAGGAGTAATAATTGAAGTGATTCTTGATTCTTCATCCACAGTCTTCTCTAAATCACTTGACTCATCATCTACATGAGGATTTCTAGATGATGTTTGAGAACTACCATGTACAATGTTTGAAGATCTTAATCTTCCTTTCCATGGAATGCTATTGGACCCACTAATTGAAGACTCTTCTGGTCCACTGATTAATTATGATTCTTGTTCCACATTTGATGAAACATCACCATTTCTAGCCTCTCCATCTTCTACTAACTTCAGTGGTGAGTACTAGCTAACCATCTCATCAAACACACAATCTCTACTCACTTGCAACTTTCGAGTGGAAAAATTGAAGCATCTATATCCTTTTTGTTTTAAGGAATATCCAATGAAAATACATTTCTTAGCTTTTGGGTCTAGTTTTGATCTCTTCTCATCTAGAACATGCACGTATGCAATGCAACCAAACACTCTAAGGTGTGAAACATCTGATTTCTTGCTTATGAATTTTTCTTCAGGTGTCATGCCATGAACTGTTACTGTGGGTGTTCGATTCATGATATAGACTGCAATTGTTACCGCTTCAGCCCAAAAGTAATTTGGCAAATTCTTCTCATTCAACATGGCACGTGCTATTTCTATAATGTGCCTGTTTTTTCTTTTTAGCAACTCCATTTTATTGTGGGGAATAATTACATGAGTACTTCCTTTGAATTCCATCTTCCTTCAAATACTCACTGAATTCATTTGAAAAATACTCTCCCCCTCCATCGGACCTTAGGCACTTGATGCTCACACCCTTTTCCCTCTCCACCATTGCTTTGAAATTCAAAAAATGTTGAAACACTTCACCTTTGTGTTTCATGAAGTAAACCCACACCTTCCTTGTGTGGTCATCAATGAAACTCACGTAGTACTTGTATCTTCCAATGGATTATGTCTTCATGGTCCACACATCTAAATGGATCATTTCCAAAGGTTTAGAATTTACATGAGTTGTTCATGTTGGGAATGGATGTCTAACTTGCTTCCCCAATTGGCATGTTTCACAAACTTCTGACATCACCTCTTCTGTTTTAAATTTGGGAAGACTTCCAACAAGATTTTGTTTCTCCATCAATTTAAGACATTAGAGATTAACATGGCCAACCCGCTTATGCCAAATTCTAATGTCTCCAACTCCTTTTCCATGTGTGAATAACATGGAATTCACCTCAAGCATGTTCACATCCAAGGTGAACATTTGTCCATTCCTTTCTCCTTTTGCAATCAATTTGCCTTGGTTTTTCATGTCTTCCACAAAACATCCATTTGGGTTGAATGTCACTTGTAAACCTTACTCCACCATCTGGCCTACAGAGACCAAATTTTTTGTTATGGTTGGAACATGAAGTACATATTTCAAGTACTTTGTTTGCCCATCTTGCATGGACAATGGCACCTTGCCAATTTTTGTGATGGGATGTGTGGTGTCTTCACCAGTTTCCACAAACCCTGGTGTCTTCAAATCTTTTGCATCTCTAAACCATTCTCCATGACTAGTCATGTGGTTTGAAGCTCTAGAATCCACATACCAGACATTGTTGTCTCATACACCTCCTATCATTGAATTTGTCATGTGTTGCATCACAAACAGTTACTCATCACCTTGATTGTTAGTTGATGCATAATTCCTTTGTTGCAGCTTTCCATTTCGTGCATCATGCTCCCTTTGATAATAGTTCTTTGCCATGTGCCCAGGTTTTTTGCAGTAGTAGCAATTTGAGTCGTTATTTGGTTGTTGACCTCCACGACTTCTTCAACTTCCTCTTCCTCCAAAGTTTCCTCAGCCACCTCCATGAACTTGACCTTCATGTTGATGATGTCCACCATGCGAGTTTTCGTGTTGATTTCGAAATGAAGTTTTACCACCTCTACCTCTACCTCTACCTCTATTAGTATTTGAATAGAAAGTATTTTCTTGTGATCCTCCATTGGATGAAGTACCAACAACTTTCATTTCTTCACTTGTAAATAGTATTATTAAGTTTTGGAAATCAGGAAATGTTTTTCGAATTGCAATTGAAATACGAAATTGGCTATAATCTTTTCCAAGTCCATTTAAGATGACGGCCACTAAATCTTCATCATCTACAGGGGCTCCTATAGATGCAAGAACATCTACAAGGTTTTTCACCTTTGTAGAATAGTCATTGATGTTCATCTTGTTTTTCTGTAGATTATGCAACTCTTGCTTGAGCTACATTTTGCGAGCTTGTGTATTGGTGCTATACATCTTCGCTAATGTATCCTAAGCTTGCTTGGGTGATTTTGCATTTTGAATATGCACAATCATGGTATCGTACACACTCATAGAAAGCCAATACAAAACTTTCCTTGGTTTTTCATGCCAAGTTTTATTGGCTTGAATTTGTTGTTGTGTAGGGTTTTCTAGGAGAAGAGGTTCTTTCTCATCACCAGTTATGAATTCCCAGTAGCCTTTCCCCATCAAGAAATTCATAATCCTAAATTTTCCACACTTGGAAATTGTTCTTGTCTAGTTTTTCAATTACAATTTGAGAAAGATTGTCTGTCATCTCTCAAGGCACCATTCAATGTTTTCTTGGGGTCTCACAAATGATTTTAGTTCCTTCCTTGGGTTTTTAGGATTAAGGTTAGGGTTTTCCTTCCTTAAGTTTCTAGGATTAGGGTTAGGGTTAGGGTTAAACGAGATGGACCTTGCATATGTATGTATGTCTTGAGTATTATACAAAATTCTATACTATACATAAGTTTTACGTATATGTACATATTTCATATAATATTTCGTATGGTATTAAGTATATGATTACATACCACACTTTTGTATGAAGGTTTTGATAATGTATTTGCACTTCCCAATTTTCAAACTCCTTCCTTCAAGTTCTCCCAAGTTGCATTTGCTCCACTTCAAAAAATTGTTTTGATGTCTTTTCAAAACAAACTTCCGTCATAGTAACTTTGCAAAGTTACACCGCTCACATATGACCTTGGATCGATCTGAAACTTTGGTGAAACACGAAAAACTATGCCTACTACCTTCTTTCAAAATTTCAACTCATTTAACTTCATAAAATGAGAGATCTTGCTACTTCCTTGAAGTCACCTCAAACTGGGACTTGAACACAAAATGACTTACAACTCGCTCTTTGCAACTCCAAACTCCTTGAGATTTTGGGAGACACACTAGATATATGTTTTCTATATTTTTTCAAATTTTTAGCTCTATTGATGATGACCACAAAGAGTTATCATTTTCAAAAGAAATTGACTTCAAAACTGAGACTAAAACTTTAGATGCTTGGATCTCTCTCAATACAAATCCAAATGACATGAAATTTCTCTCACATATATGTTCCTTTATGATCTATAAGATCCCAAAGTTGCAAATCCACAAAAGCTCAAACAAAGGAGATATGACCAAAAAACCAGATCTAACACAAAGTTTTCAAAGGCTCATAACTCTCACAAAACATATCATTTTCTTTTGAAATTTTGATAATAGAAGCGTCTTATAGTCTTCTATAATTTCTTCAAGTTTCACTCCAAGATCTTTTCATAGTAGATATAGATCTAGATTTAAAGATCTGACTTCCACAACCTTGATATGTTGATTTCCTCTCACCTCTTTTCTTTCCTTTTCTTTTCTTCCTCTTCACATTCTTTCCTTTCCCCGTTTCTCTTTTGCACTTGACAAACTCTTATGATATTACTAAAAACTCTCAAGCTCTAGTTTTAGAGACTTTCTAACACTAGATCTTTTTCAACTTTTTCACTCAACAACCTAAGCTTTGATACCATGTTAACAAATAGGATATCTACTCAAGTGCAAATATAAATCTTTATTGAAAGGAAACTACAACATGATGTTCACAACATGAAACATAACATCAAGAACTCTTCAAGGTTCTTGTCATACGAAATACACAAACTTGTGTAGTGAAGAAAACAGAACCAAACCAATAACACCAAGGTATTTAACTAAAAGACCAAACCACAAATAACCACACTAATATAAAGTAAAAAAATTAACTCAACCTTATGAAAATAACCTAATTACTTTCTTACTCTAGTAACAAATGAAACCTAATTAGTTGAGCTTGAATTTTCAACATAAGTTAATTACAAAATGGACATCTATACAATAGAATGTACACATTGTAAATATGGTTATAGTCAACCATGTTTAACTTTATTGACAAATTACACTTTAATAACATGTAACAATTAAGGTAAATGTAACATCTAATCAACAATTACTTTGCAACTAATGCATGGCATTGGGATATATGACCATGTCGCATGTATGCATTTTCATCACCATTAGATATGACACTATTAATTTGTTTGCAACTAGTTGTTAACTATGATTCCCATTGATACATTAATTGTTGTGCCATTAGGTTGCCATTATATAGATATTATTTTTCCAATATTTTATTATTATTGTTCAACTATTTTCTTACTAGTCTTCCACTATATTACAATTCACAACATCATGTTACTTTACAAACCTATCAAACCAGAAAATTCATTTAAAGAAAAAATTAACTCTTGAAGTGAAAATTTTAAAATGTGTATATTGTATTACAAATTCAATTAGGGTGTACATGTGGATCTACCTTTATATACTTTGATGTTTTATACCATAATTGTTTAATTACTTCATTTACAAGGTCAATTCCTTCAAGCCAATCATGTATTTATGTTTATTATTAAAAAATTCAAGATGAATTACCAAGGATTTTATTTTTCTTTCTTTCTAAGAATTAATATTTAATAAACATGTAAACCAAAGTTACCAAATCAGCCAAGCCAACTTTTGGACACATTAGTCGAATCAACCACATGATCGTTGTGAACAACTAATATGCAAAAAAATTCAACTTGAAATTTGAAAATATGAAATTTGGGCAAGAAACCCCTAAGCAAATTATAGATGGTAATAAATCATTAAATCTCTCCCTTTGCATCCACAACCTTCATACACTTATGCTTATTATCATGAAACTCAAAATGAATTTTTATGTTTCTTTAAACATTTTGTGCATTTCTTTGTCTTCCGGTGATGCAATTATCATATCATGTGCTACATAGCTAAAAACAATTTAAATTTAGAAGTAAATTTGAAAGGTTATTACAAATTTTTTTTGTTTATTTATAAAACTTAAAGGTAGAAGGTTGTTATTCTTGGAGCTTGAAAGTTTTTGTTCTTGTTCTTAGAGGTCAAAGGTTCTTGTTATTGTTCTTGGAGGTTGAAGGCTCATGATTTATGTTATGTGAAATGTGTATTTGCACACTATTTTTTCAAATGATGTGAAAAAATCTTGCATTCTTTTAGAAATTGATTTATAAAATGTAACTTATAATGATGAGGATTTGTGAAGGGTGATTTTTTTTAAAAATGATAATCATGTTGTGGCTTTTGTTTACATTTGAGCATTTAGATTTTTCGGGTGGAAGGTGGAGTTGAAATTTCTTTTTTTTGTTTAAACACACATTTTTTTGTGTATTGATGATGACATATTCTTGTGTTATAAGGCTGAATTTTGATAATGTTTGAATCCATCAAAATCAAAGTTGTGCATACAGGATAATGTCTTTTCAAAAATAAAATGATGGTTGTGTTTGAAAAATATGGTTTTGAATATAAAAACATGCACATGTCATGTTGCATAACTTGGTTAAATTATTAATAACTATGTCATTAAATGTGTTTTTTTTGTTGTGTAGTAATCCAAACCAATACATGCAAGAAAACAAATTCCAAAACAACAAATGTGAAGTAAAAGACCAAATATGGTGAATTCTAACCACAATTCTTTAAATATGTGATACATTTTATTTTGAAAACTACCATTGTATATTGCAAGTGTACCTAATTGTAGTTTAATTTGTATTAATGTCATCTATGTTGCATTTTAGTGATAAATAAGTTGTATTAATGTCATCTATGTTGCATTTTAGTGATAAATAAGTTATATTAATGGCACTAAAATTGCAAATTTGTTTTATTTAAGTTGAAAATATAGACATTTAGATATAATTTACATTACAATGTTATATATATGTTATTGATTTCATTTCACATATGACATTGAATATCATAATATGGTAGATTCTAAGAAAACAAGGTGGAATGAAAAAAATTATGGCTCAAGTTCCATTTCAACAAAAAAATTTAAAAACGTTAATTTACAAAAACATAGTGTTTTAGATTCACAATAATATTTAATTGTTGTGGTTCATCATCTTTGTGTGACCTTTTGTTTAAACATAGGAAAATGGATCTATTAGGTTTGTTGATGGATGAATAAAAAATATCACATAAACATTAAGTTCATCAATGGATGAACTTGCTTATTAATCGTTCCATAGTAATCACTTAATTTCCATTTGCAAATTTCACAACTTTAAGTTGCCACATAGTTGTTAATTAATTGTACCATTAACGTGTTTCCACTGCACCTATAGGTACAAAGGAGTTGCAATGGAAATCAATAGAGATCATCATTTATGGATGGATGGAAAACAACATCAACATGACATTACAATGGTAGTTGAAAATTGGTTGCATTGGAGTTGCACAACAATTGTTCCTACATAATTGCAACTGAATTACATGAGTTTCATAAGTATATAATTTCATTGTAATTCATGCAACTTGTTTAAAATATTCATGCTATAAAAATACACTAAGTTGTAATGAAGTTGCAAGTGGTCATTACAACTCAAAAACCCAATTGCAAGGCTAGTTGTAAATCACCCTATCTTTTCATAATGCAACTCATATCCAAAGGCTACAATGCATGGGAAGTATGTGAGGGCAAGGTTATCATATTTAATCTAGCTTGTTATGCTTGTTTTGTTTCTTTTAAAATAACATGTGATCCATGTCAACCTAGGATTAACAAACAATCATTGGATTGAAAAATCCCATTTAGTATTAACTTTATAAAAAATGAAAGAAATTGCTTGAACAACAAAGATGTCATCCATGTTTTTCTCCTACATTGCCATACATGATCTTAGTTTACATTCTATAATGTAATCATCTTTGATTATTTTTCCTGTGAAAATGTAAAATTTAGGTAGAACGTTTCTTACTACATTGACAACACAATTAATTATCAACAGCTTTCTTAATTTTAGGATTGTGATGTAAACCTTTTGTGAACCTTTATTTTCTAACACCCTTATTTATGATTGTCTACTAGCCTAAATCCTTATTTTGTTTAAATTTTGCAGTGTAATTTTGCTAGCTATCAATTGTTTGTAGGTTTTAATAGAAAGAAATGCATGCATTTTTGGTCAATCCTCGTGCCTTGGAAATTTCAAGTCCTTTTGCTAGTCATGTTGAAATTTTTGGATGTTTAAGTTTGAACTAGTACCACCATGAATTCCTTGGGATCCCATCCTTGAATGGTGTAGGGTCAAATTTGTATCAATTCAACAACTTTGAATTTGAGTTGTTATAATGTAATTGATAGTTCACAATCTTGCATGTCCAAAATCTAAGATATAACTTTTGTTTCCACTAATTCTAATAACCTATGTGCCAACCTTCTTAGATCTAGTCTTGCCATTCAAGTGGTTTAATAATGATGTTGAGGGTATGTTTTAGTGGTTGTTTGCCCTCCTTAATGATGTAAGTCTTCTCTCCATGGGATCCATGGCCTTTTATAATTATAGTTGTGCCTCTAATTATTCTTGCTAATTTGTGGCATTGTGTTTAAGGTTGAAAAAGAATGTTCTCATTGTCCATAACTTACTAATTGAGCACGATGTTCCTCCTTCTGCATGGCACATGCATCATCATGATTGATTTGATCCTTTTGGCCCTAACCTCCACCAAATTGGAAATTCTTGTTCAAGACCAACAAATGGTATTCCTTTCTTTACTTTAAACTCAAACCAAGACCATAAAAATTTAGTTATTGGGTGTAATCACAAATCAATGAGCCAATTTGTTTACTTTGTTCTAACAACTATAATCCTTTGATTTAAAAAGATTTTTTCATAAAAAAGAATTTTATAACAATTTTTTCAATTATTAATTGTATTTATTATTCTTTCCCAATATATCACATTTTTTTATTAATCATTTTCGAATAAATATGAATTTTGCACTAGATTTTAGTGTTTCGTCTTGAAAAATGATCACGATTTCAAATCATGCCAAAATATGTTAATTACTTTGAAGTATATTCTTTTGTATTATAAGCTACAACTTTGTTTTAAACAACATTTACATTGCATCACATTTACATGCCATAAAAAGACTCATGAACATCAAATATACACAAATTTTCAAAAATTTTGGAAAAAAAATAAATTATAGATTTTTTATATTTCGAGTGTTTTTTATGTGTGTTTAATAGTCCCCTATTATTACAAAAAAAATCAACATAAAAAAGTTTGTATATTATGAAAATCAAGGGCCTTCTTGTGAAATTAGTAATGTTTGATAAAACACTTGCTCAACTTTAAAGGTGCTTTGTTCAAATCAAAATTCGGAATCCTAAGATCTAATGGTTCAAATTAGATTTTTCAACATCCATATTAATCATAAAACACAACTTGGCACAATCAACATGCCATTAAAGGGGCACCACATAGGCATATATATATAAAAGGTGTAGTTTTGAACATGATTTGACATGGTTTTTGACTTGTTTTGCATGTTCACCTTACTTCCAAGTAAATATCAAGAGCATAAAGTTCATTCTATCTTCCAACATCTAAAATAAAATTGTTAAAATATACCAAAAAAAATTTAAATCAAGTTTTCATCCATTGTTGATGTGTAGATTAATCTCAAGTTGCGATGTTGTTGAGTGCATTAAAAACTACGAAAGCCCATTTTCCTTTCAACCCTTGGAACCTTCACATGTTCAACAACTCGACGATAATATAAATATTTCTTAAACTTTTCATTGTAAACCTTGTTTATACATGAACAAATGTATTCATCAAATGTAAGATCTACTTACACATCAACAAGTTCTTCCTTATTTAATTCACCTCTTAAACTATAATTTTGTTGCATTCAACCTTTTTCTCTACTTTCACCTCTTGAATTGCAATTCTACTGCACTTAATGTTTCCCTTTACCTTCACCTTTAGCTATTCACTAGCACTTTTACACTTAGTTTGTTCTCCATACGGTATTGATCTTAACCTTTTGGTTTTTGGAACGAAGAGCTCAAAAATATTCCACAATTCATGCTTAACATATTTTAGAATTTTGTACATTTTTCCTTTTTGGTGAAAAGAATAGAAAATGCTACTATATTGAGACATTTTTCCACTAAATTTTTGGTGGGAAATTTGGGCGACATAATGCTAATTGAGGTCTTTATTGTTCTCAATTGCTTCACCACCAAACATTTTTCATAATGAACTACAATGATTTGTAAATTTACCATGAACTAGTCCTTTAACCAAACATTTAATATACCAACCTCACAACAATCTTGAAATTTCTTGCACCCTTCACCTTTATTAAAGGCACCCACATCTATATAATGAACATTTAAAACCTTAAATCAACTTTTAATTCATTTATCTCCAAACACTTACCCACCAAGTCTTTATTTTATTCAACCCCATATGAGATCCCACACCCTCCCCCTTATCAAGGGCATCCACATTTGTATAATGAACATGTTAAACCCTAAATCAACTTTAAAATCACCTATTTCCAAAAACTTATCCTCCCATTCTTGTTTGTCCTAATTTTATTCATGTGCACACCTCTATGAACATGATTGCAACTTCCAAACCACCTCACCAAGAACGTAATTGTCTAAAGAGGTCACCATTTGTTGAAAATGGGATACGGTCATGCCCATGATCAAACATGTATTCTATATCTCTAATCAAATGATCGATAAAGACAAATCACATTCTTCTTGCACTTTGTGTTTGATATTAGGCTAAAGGGTGAACAATTGTAAGTGAGTATATTTTTGGTCATAAGCCCACCCACCCTTGTTCCATTAGGGTGTTTGGTCATGGGTGGGCATTTGGTCATGAGCGAGCGTTTGGTGATAGTCGCTTCTACCCTAGTACTTGAAAGTATCTCCTCTTCAGTAAGTCACTTACACTATAGCTCCAACCATTCAAGTGTCACTCAAAATGGTATTTTGACCCCAGGGGTGATGGGCCATGTGGCGTGGGGCATGCATGGCTCACTGGTGTAACCCCCCTTCTGGGAACCTGGGACCACAAATAAGGTGCTAGGATCAAACCCAGTAGTGTGCAGGTGAAACTTCTGTCGGCCCTCTGCTCAATGAACTTGACTTGGGGGTGTCAATGGCTTGTCAGGTCAGGTCTGCTGTTGGTGTGCTTCCAAATAATAATAATATTATTAAATAAAATGGCACATTGAATTGCTACAATTGGACCGCTCAGATATTGATTCATTCAATGGCTTGTGTTATGTACGTTAGTGTTAGTATGATTACCCCGTATTAGTCGGAAGGGGGCACAATCCCAAAGTTTTTTTTTCTTTTTCCTTTTGGGTGGACCTCTTTTGATTGGTCTACCACCCCAAAAAAACCCCCACTTTGGCAGATTTGTAAAATAAAAATCTGTCCACATGGCACACACATGTAAGTGTGGTGAACAAAGTTTAGGCCACTCCCGAAATAAACATAATTTGTAGTCTTCTCTTTTGGGCTACTTATAGAGGACTTTGGGCAAAACGTATCTCATAAAATGTGCTGCTGTTGGGAACATAATAAATAACCATTTGAGCACTTGGTGGGAACATAAGGAACCATAAGGAATATATTTGGGAACACCAAATTGCAAAAAAATCTACCTCCCCCCCCCCCCCCCCCCCCCCCCGGCTTTGGAAGGAAAAAAATGGGGCCTCGTGGATGCAAGTTGCCTCCTCTCATTGGCTGGGAAGGATTTTCTATTTCTAATTCTGTTGATCACCATTTGTGGCCTAAGATAATGGCAGGGGCATTGGTATAAATTTTGTCACTGCGCTGTAATAAGGGCCCCCAAATGAAGCAAGCACTAAGTAGCACATTACATAGGATGGATGATATATGAACTGACAACACTTTTTCTTGTCCCATAGCTACCATTCACATTCATCTATCTACCTACATTGTAACCACCAAGTGCCTTACTTGCCTACTGAGATAGTACCACTTACATTCCTTACCCACCTACTATTGAAAAAATTCCAACATGTGAACTCCTAAATACTTGTCAATATGAGGGTTTGAGCTTGAGCCCTTTTTATTAAACGCAAGTTTTTACTATTATTTTTCATTACAAGGATGAATTAGTTTTGAATGTTTGAAATCCATCCATGTAATATTGATGCTCATTAACCCAGGTCCCAGAGTGAACCTTATAATTATCGAGTTTTTGGATACACATATATATGATGTGGCCCAATGTAAACTCCTTTTTGACTAATTGTGTTAGCTTTTTCTGAACTCTAAGTTTTTATAGGTATTACTTTAAATTGATAATTTTCATCCTTACTTTTTAAACACTCATCAGTTGTTATAACTATTGAAAACAACATTTTAATTTTTTTTTCCTGGTTAGAATTAGTCAAAGATCAAGTTAAATATTTATTTATTGTGTAATGAAGTCATTCCATTATTCAAAATTGTTGCTCTTAATCCCCCATCATAATAGGTCAACTCCAGTAGGCAGGTTCGAGATCCTATCATCTAAGTACTTCATCTACCAATGGGTCCGAGCATCAGATATGAGGGGGTAATTATTTTTTCCATTTTTGTGACATCAAAAATTTGACAAAATTAGTCGAATTTACACTAGATAAAAGAATTACCAAAAATTTCCCACTTTCCTGTCAGAAAAAGTGACAACATTTTCCTTTTAAAAAAAAACAATGATCAGATCCCAACATAAATGTTTTTTAATATTATGGGTATGCCCCATTCCACCTAGGAACCTGTGGAGCGTGGTAGGGTGAGATGTCATTCGCTCAGGCGGTAACAGGTTCTACCAGGGCCTATTTCTGATGGTAACCCATGTTCCCCAACCGTTGCTTCACATAACTATGGTGTTCCCAATTGAGTGGAACAAGTATTTGATCATCTATCCCACCTATGGAAAAATAAATAAATAAAATTCAGTACCTCAATAAGACACCAAAACAGATTACAAAATTGATTCTCTCCTATTCCCTAGAATTTGAGGTATCTATGAAGTGGCAAGTAGTTCTGGACTACCATTCAGGTTACGGTGTTGAAAAGCAAGAATTGTATTATGCTAGCTATAATAATAATTCAATCAAGAGTCTTGTCCCCCAGCTTCCCCACCTATGGTATTATTATATACCTTTTATTTGTCTTTTGTGTGATATATATATATATATATATATATATATATATATATATATTGCTCTATTGAACAGGAGAGAACAGGGAACAATGTAATTTTCATTTGATCTCACATTTTTAGGCATGTATATCAAGTGTTATTGTGAATTATGAGTTCATTTTCTTAGAACTTATGAAATATTTCTTATTTTTATTGTTGGTTTGAAGTTTGAACTTGCCACATAAGGGGCAAAGTGTTTAGAGCATCTTCATTGCACAGTAATGAAAATTGACTAACAAATGCACATTGTTAGAGAGTTTGTTGGTAGCAAACCAGGTATGTCATTTGTAACAAGTTTGTGCTCTATTGTAACCACAATATCAACTGCACATTTCATAGTTGTAAAGTGGGTGCATGCTTTTCCATAGTGAGAATTGAGCTTTGTTGTGGGTAGTTAGCAAATTGTGTGTGGTGTAGGTGGTGATGTTACCATGGTAGCCCATGAAAGCTCACTTTGCCACCTAAAACCAAACAAACATTTGTGGATTAATGGACTTATCTACTCTCATCACTAGGATGGAGGAAAAAAACAATGACCAATGTTTTAAAAATAATCATTCAATTTTAAACATATGATGGAAATCCAATCTAGTTTAGTGTTGAGAAATCAACAACAATGGGTGTGAGATCATTCCATTCACAAAATCCTTGTGTAAATTTGTCAAACTCTGAAAGTGCAAAAGGTTATGCTCTCCTCACCAATTACATTAATAGTTTCAAATCAAGTGTGTTTTCAAGCTTGGAGCACTCCCATTATTACACCTTTTACCCATTAGCTCTTGCCCTTTTGATTATCACGGTTTTATGTTGTTCAAGATTGTTATAGATTCACCATAGTTTTGGTGTTTCTTGTGGTCTTGGTGTTCCTTCTAATTGTCATGGTCTCATATAGGGAAAGAGTACAATTCATTTACACAAATTGTTGTCCATAACAACAAACATAAGTACAACAAATTTTACCCTAATAACAATTTGATAGTTCTCGCAATATTGTTGCAATAACAAACATCTATCATTACACATACATATGTTGGGTCGCTTTTTGCTTGGGTATAGAATTGTAGTTGATGACTATGTTTTTTTTAATAGAGGAGTTTGGAATGTGTATCTAGTCTAGAATGTTTCTTTGTCTCTATTTAATGTGAAGGGTCTTATCATTACAAGTTTTATATATAAGAGATCACATCTATGGAGATATATTACAAAACAAGAAGGAATTCAGTAGCTTGTGTAAACTTTGTTAGAGAACTTTTTGATAACAATACTTCTTTTTGTGGAAAATGGGTGGCTAATAGTTGATTTATGGTACTAATGTTTTGTGAGATTTGACTCAAAATATGCTTTTGGGTCTCAAGGAGTGGTGAAGTTCTCAAGCTTGTAATAGAAGAAAATGTGTTTTCAGGTGGATGAAGTGGGATGTCCCATTTTTTCCATATTTTAGATTGCTAAATTTTAGGTTTCATCAAGGTTTAGCCCTATCAAGGATTGGTAGGTATTCTAGTTAACTTGGGCTATCACCTCAAAATTATTAAAAATGAGAACACAAGCTAAAGAACAATGTTGGTGGTGCCAGAGTTGAACTTTGAGCTTGAAATGCTTGTCCACACATGCAACATTCTGAAGGTAGGTCCTATAATTGGATTTATGAAAACTTCCAACACCTAGGTAGGATCCAAATGTTTGAATCCCCACTTTTAGCAATGTCAAGCCAAGATGATGACAAAACATACCATTGAGTTTAACAAGTTCAATAAGGGGATCACAAGCAGCTTAATGAAACCATTGGCATGGTGATGGTCCTCCAAGAAATCAGCAAATTGTGTATGAAGAGTGATGTTCTAGAAGATAAGCTCCAAGATTATATTAAAAAGTTCTGTGGAATAATAAGTGCCATGAGAACTTTCATTCATATCCGAATTTACAAAAAAAAATTCAAATAATAATTACAAGTTTTTTAATGTGACAAACCAATCCCCATAACCAAACATCCTCTTTGAATTTGTTGGCTTGTTTTGTGAAAATGAATCCAACCCACCTCTAAATCAAAGATTGCCTTTGGAAAAATCAATTGCATTTTAATCATTTTCTTAGATTATTTTGAAACACATCCATAACCAAATGCTCAAAACCTGATTAAAATATTTTTCACCTTATTTCTTTTCAAATAAGTACAGGAAAATATGTTGTTTCTGTCCCATCCCATTGCCAAACATATTTAAATATTAACAATGATTATTATTTTTATTACTTTCCCCATGCCCATTAACGCACACAAAAAGTAACATTCCATTGGACACCTTAAAAAAACACATAACACTAAATTTCAAGATCAGAAAGACCTTTTTGAACATTGATCTGAATATCAGCAACATTCATTGACATTGATCTACACTAGACTGACGTTCAATTACTAGGTGATGCTCGACGAAGGGCATTTACAATGCACCAATTATTTGGGAAGTTTTGGTATTGTAAGATGTCGAATCAATTTGATGAACCTGCCATTGGGGGAGGGGCGGGGAAACTTACAAAGTATTCCACTAGGTGTGATTTTTTGGGTGCACTTTGTTCTTTGATATCCAGAAATAGTCCATTTTCTGTTTTGGGTACCTCTACCGATTGGTAAATTTTTGAAATGTGGTCCCTCTCAGACCAAAAATTAATAAGATAAATTTTTTTTAAAAGATGTGTAAAGCCAATGCAATCATGTTTTTAAAAAAATTTAAATAGTGTATATTCAACTAATTTTGCTAATTTTGGACTCCAAAAACACCCAAATTTTTGATATCATAAAATTGAAAAAAGAAAACCCTGGGACTCGTGCAGTGGTTTTGTTTTTGGCTTTTGGTATCCATTTTTTTTATGTAGCGAAAATGCCACTGAAATCATCCATAAGAAGATTTAGCCAAATTTGACTACAAACAAATAAATGCAGATGTGAAAAGATTTTTTTTGGAACGATCCTTTTATGTTTTCGGCTACCTACTTGAACCATGTACATAGAAATCTGGAAAGTTTCTTCATTTATTTTTTCCGAATTCTGGCTATTGAATATCCCAAAAATCACTTACATATTTGTAATTACTCTAGTATTTTGCCACATGTGTGTTGAATAATTAATCAATTTTGAAATTTTTCATTTGGACAAACCTAATACATTTTTAAAGATTCAATACCTATTTTTCCTTCACAGATTTTTTTTGTTGATTTTATGGTGGAAACTTTCAAGATTTTTGAAAACAGTTTAATTAGTGTCGAAGCTTCCCCTAGTAGAGTATTAATTTAACTTATTATTAGCTTTCTGACGAAGTTTCGCCAATTGAAAAGAGGGCTGGATGGATGGATCATCATGGAAGTGAACGGGGAACTCATACGGTGAACGGGAACGCAATGGTGAACCGTGGTTAGGTTCGGAGGTAACCTGACCAAAGTTAAGCGATGGCGGAAGAAAGGCTCAGTCTCTTCCTTGCCATTGCAGGAGTGTTTGTTGCGCAATTTTCGGCTTCTTCTTCCCTTTCCCCGTGTTTTCCTCGCATTGTTGCTACGATTTTGGCCGTGCAAATCCAGATTTTCACTGTTGGGAAAGGGCCGGAAGAAGCTCGAAAATTTCACCCGAAATTTTGAGCTTTTGTTTTGGTTTTTTTCTTTGTTTTTTGGCGATGTTATTCCGGGAGCTGGTGATGGTGGTGGTGGTGGTCAACACTCAACACTGCGGACAAGGAACGAGGCATGCTTCTCTAGAGCAACGGAGCGGAGCCTGTAGCAGAGACAGTAATGACAATGGAGAGAGACAGTAATGGAGTAGTAAGAGATCCTATTGAAGAGTTGGTTGAACTCTCGGCATTTCGGAAACAGCAGCAGCAGCAGGTTTCTTGATTGTCCCGTCCAGTTCTTATTAGCTGTCTCTCTGTTGTTTAGCTTCTTTGGTCGCTTCCGTCGCTTGAACGTGTCCATCGCTTCTTATTATTTACTGTTTTCATCAATGACGACGCGGTGCAGATAATAATCTTCTGCAAGTCATGATGGTGTGGCTCTAGTTTTGCAGAGAGCGAACAACCAAAGACATTCTGTCTGGAAGCTTTATTGGAAATCTTTCAAACTTGATGATAGGAAGTTGTAGGAGATGATGATACTGACAGAAGACAGGACGGGGTTTCTATTCCTGTTCTATGATCGAAAGTTTGGAGTATTATGTGACTCGTCAAGATCTTAAGAGACAGTAATGGGGGATGACCGAGGCCGTGGATAATCCATCTCCGCATCACAGTACCAAGTCCGGAAGGGCTTCTTGACAGCTGCTGCAGTTCCAGGTAGTAGGAGAAGTACATGCCTTCTTCGACCAAAGCTGGAATAGGAGGAATGGTCGATCACACTCGGTCAGATCAAACCCTGGACCGAGACATTGAGCAGGTAGGTATAACAGAAATTTGTCTTCCTCTTTCTTTTGTCAACTCTGGGTCCGTCTGAGGACAACTCGTAATGTCCTCCTCACTAGCACACCTTCTGTGGAGAGTCTGTCTGTCTGTCTGAGAGCAGCAGCAAGTTCATATGAAGAATAAGAGCAAAGTTTTGGTTAAGAATTTTCAGGGCTTTGTGCTTGGATGGTGTCAAAATGCTCACATCTTGTTCCAAGGGAGAGCTCCAAGGGCATTCTGCATTATGCCATTTGGAGTTGGGCATCTTGGCAATGCAGACTTTTCTGTGCTCAGTCATGATTCTGCATGCACGATGAAACTAGTGATAGAGAATTATCTTTGGTTGTCGGTTATTGATTAAACAGATTCAAGAATTCACTGAACATCACCTTGTGTGGAGGATATGAATGCTGGGAAATGAGCCTCAATCCAATCAGTTCAGACATCATTGGACTCAAGCTGAGGGTCCATGGGAGGTTCTGTTTGAGACTGCTGTAAGCTTCACCTAACTGCATAGTAGGTCTCTTTGATTTGTGAAGGCTATCACTGCACTGAAGAAGGGTGCACAGCTTCTCAAGTATGGGCGCAGAGGAAAACCTAAGTTTTGCCCATTCAGACTATCCAATGTAAGTTGTTGTTTCTTGGGATGCCCTTCTGCTAGAGTTCATGAGCTATCTGATTGTATTCGTATTCAGACCTAGGAGCACTTTGTACAGATTCAATCATTTCCTTGGCTTGAGGATTTTGGGTTTTATGCAGGATGAAACTGCGCTGATTTGGTATTCTGGAAGGGAAGAGAAGAAGCTTTGGTTGAACACAGTGTCCAGGATCATCCCAGGGCAACGCACTGTGAGTACTTTGCCTTCACTTTCAAGCATCCCCTTGTTTGCAGAACCAAGCTTGAACTTCCAGAGTTATTGTTGGTTTCTTCAATTTCTCGACTACTGTGGTGATTTAGCATGTAGACTTCTCAGAATGGCTCATATGTCTTTCCTTGCAACAGGCTATTTTTCAGCGCTACCCACAGCCAGACAAGGAGTATCAGTCATTTTCTCTGATTCAGGACAATGAGGAGTGCTCACTTGATGTGGTAAGCTCTCAGCCTCTGATTGTCATCCCACATTCCAACAGTTGCTTAGTCTAGGTCAATTGATTGTAAATCTGATATGTTACCAGAATATCTGATCATGTCAATTGAACTATGTGCAGACAGATCTGTCATGTTGATTATCTGGAACAAGCTTCCCACAAATGTCAGCTCACTTGAATGTACTGTGCAGATTTGCAAGGATAAAGAAGAGGCTGAAGTATGGTTTTTTGGCCTTGAGGCCTTGATCTCTGGTTCTCGAATGTGGAAATCAAGGTCTGATGGTAGGATTGACACAGTTTCTGATGCCACCGGCCCTATTGCTCGAGCACGAAAAAGTTCTCCACTGACCTCACCATTTGGAAGTTGTGACAGCTTGCATCAGGTAATTGGAGCTGCAGTGATTTGAACAAGGTTGTCTATCAAATGTACTTATGGCATAGTCAAGCTTCTTGAAGTCCTTGAATGATTTTCAATCAGTTAATTACAATCAGGAGTGGCTAAGTTGCAGGGGCATACTTCCAGCTAGGTTGGGGCCTTGTATATGGTATTTTTTATCTCCTTTTCAGGCATAACTTTAATGTTTATCTGCCATCTCAACTCACCTGAGAGCCAGTTACTCTGGTCTACACCTATTTTTAGTTCATCTGGGCTCTGGGAGATGTTGCACATCCAAAGAATATTGTGATTTGTAAATTGAATCTCTGTTGACACAATTGAGGCATGTTTCTGGTCCTGCAGGAATCGCAGAGCCTACCTTAGGCATCAGTAGAGTGGTTGTTATGTTCTAAGAGACCATTCTGTGGCTCTTGCAGGATGGTGCAGAGGCTCACAAAACTCTTAGTTTCTTCAGGAGTCCTCATCGCAGGGGAATAGAAAAGAGTTTTTCAGTAGGTGCAAAGCTATCAGCAGAGATGAAGGGCAGCTTTTTTGATGCAGGATCTGTTGGAGGATCAATGCATTCAGGCAGTTCAGACGTTGCTTTGGATAGTGTGACTGTGCATACGAAAGTGGGCGGGGGAAGTCAGGCTGACAACTCAAGAATAAGCATGTCAAGTGCCGTTAGCTCCTCAAGCCATGGTTCAGCACATGAAGAGGGAAATGCCTTAGGTGAGGTTTTCATGTGGGGTGAGGGTGTAGGAAATGGAATTCTTGGGGGTGGTGAACACAGAATTGGCATCCCTGGGGAAGTCATTTTGGATGCTCTATTGCCCAAGGCCTTGGAGTCCACTTTAGTACTAGATGTGCAAAATATATCTTGTGGAGGAAGACATGTAGCAGTGGTGACAAAACAAGGGGAAGTTTTTTCTTGGGGAGAGGAGTCAGGGGGTCGATTAGGTCATGGGGTAGATTGTGATGTCTCACAGCCCCAGCTTGTGGATGCTCTTGTGGCAACAAGTATTGAATTTGTATCATGTGGCCTGTACCATTCATGTGCAGTCACTTTGTCTGGGGACCTCTACACTTGGGGTGATGGCACCCATAATTGTGGTTTGTTGGGTCATGGCAATGACATCAGCCACTGGATGCCCAGGCGAGTGAATGGGCCTCTAGAAGGGATACAGGTCTCATATGTTGCTTGTGGCCATTGGCACACTGCATTGGTCACATCTGCTGGCCAGCTTTTTACCTTCGGTGATGGTACTTTTGGTGTGCTTGGACATGGAGACAGGAAAAGTGTGTATGCCCCAAGAGAGGTGGAAGCTCTGAAGGGACTTAAGACTGTTCAGGTAGCATGTGGGGTTTGGCATACAGCTGCTGTTGTTGAGGTGATGGTGGGCTACTCTAGCGCCAGCACCTGTACATCTGGCAAGCTCTTTACTTGGGGGGATGGGGACAAAGGAAGACTTGGTCATGGAGACAAAGAACTGCGATTGGTGCCTACGTGTGTAGCTGCACTAGTTGACCACAATTTTCGACAGGTTGCATGTGGCTGCAGTTTGACTGTAGCACTTACAACAGCAGGACAGGTTTTTACAATGGGTAGCACAACTTATGGACAACTGGGGGATCCAGAGGCAGATGGAAAACTGCCTGGGCTAGTTGAGAGAAACCTATGGGAGGCTTATGTGGAAGAGATTGCATGTGGAGCACACCATGTTGCCATCTTGACTCACAATACAGAGGTCTACACATGGGGCAAGGGGGCTAATGGAAGGCTTGGTCATGGGGACACAGGAGACAGGAATATGCCCACCCTAGTAGAAGCACTGAAAGATAAGCAAGTGAAAAGTATAGCTTGTGGTGCAAGCTTCACAGCAGCTATTTGTTTTCATAAATGGCTGTCAGGGACTGACCAGTCAGTGTGCTCAGGGTGTAGGCAACCATTTGGGTTCACCAGGAAACGACACAAATGCTATAATTGCGGTGTTGTGTTCTGTCATGCATGTAGTTCAAGAAAGGCTATGAAAGCCTCATTGGCTCCTAATCTAGACAAGCCATACCGCGTTTGTGACCAATGCTTGATCAAGTTGAAAATGACTGCTGAATCTGGAGTCACACCTCTTGGGACCTTGTCCAGGAGGGGAGCTCCTAGCTGGCGTTCAAGTGAGGTTAGAGAGAGCTTAGTTCAAGCAGAGCACAAAGTTCCAAGAGCACAGCCACCACCACCAAAACGGGCCACCATTTTTGAAGCAGTTCAACACATTGACAGGATACCTGTGCCAAAGTCCTTGAAAAAATTTGAGTCTTTTTCCAGTCGTGTTGCTCCTGCACCATATGGGTTTCCATCCTGGGGTAATGTGAATGTCCCTACCAGTTTCAACTCAGGATATCTGGCAACAAACTCCTCAACACCCAAAACCTCATTTGCTTCCTCTAACCCTCTCCCTTCACCTAGGGCTATTTCCAGAGCTGTATCACCTCTGTCCAGGCGGTCCAGCCCTCCAAGAGCCACAACACCCACTCCAACCATCAGTGGCCTCACAGTCACAAAGGCAGTGGTTGAGGATCTCAAGAAGATCAATGATAACTTGAGTGCTGAGAATATGAGCTTACGGTCACAGGTACTTCGCAAATCTTATCATCTTTTTTAGAAATTGAAATGTCTCTACCAATGGGACAAAATTATTCATGAGGTCCTTTGTGACTGACTTGATTTCCTGTGAGCCTCTGGGCTGTGAAGTTGTCATGAGGCATTGAACACATTGTTCTTTGCTGGACACTTCATAGGCAGTATGTTGCAGTTAGTTTTCCATGCAAAAAATATGCCAATGGCTTCCAGCTTCTTAGTTGCACATAAGGTTTGGGTGCTTGCACCATGGAAGGTCATTGGTCTAATCCTACTGTACACCCTGGCCAAGCTGTTTGTTCCTACCACTTTTCTGATGTTATCCTGTTGAGTTTCTTGGCAAGTGCACATAATGTGAGATTTATGGTACAGTCACGTCTGTCCAACAGGTTGAAAGTCTTTCTCACCAGCTTCTAAATCAAGAGAAGGAGCTGCAGCGTTCTTCCGAACAACTTCATCATGCTACAGCAATGGCTACAGAGGAGGCTGTGAAGTCTAGAGCTGCCAAAGAAGTAATCAAGTCTCTCACTGCCCAGGTACAAACAGTTCATGTGGATTGTATGTAACAACAGCAGTATGGTTGTATTCTTCATGACTGTACTAGTGCCAAACTTGACTAAAAAGGTTTTCTGAAGCTCAGGAACCTGTGTCTTAAAAGGGGATCTCTATTCATGTGATGTGTCTGGAATATATCCTAGACACAGCAATCACAAATGTAGAATTGATGATAGAAAGCTACAATTTTTTCATTTTTCTGGACCTGCATAGTTGGTCACCACAAGTCTCAATACTTCAGGAAAATTGATTAAATTCATCTCTTTTCCACAGTATCTTATTAATTGTGTTTCTGAGTGCATATTGCAGCTCAAAGACTGCGCAGACAGACACCCTATGGGTGATGCCACACATGCAAGATCAGTGTCCATGTCTGTTGGTCATCTTGATGTGCCAAATGGCAGTCATCCAATGACCACTACTAACATGGTGCCACCATCAGATGGAGAGGGAGCTCAGACAATACCTCGAAAGTACAATGTCAGCACTGTAGCCAATAACACCCCTGATGTGGATGGAAATGGTGTTATCAGCCCCCATTCTATGTCATGTCCTCCATTCAATGAATCACACAATTTTGGGAGTCCTCAGTCTGGTTCAAGTCCTCATGTTATCAAAAGTGATTTTGGAGGGGTAAGAGGCAGGGTTCTAGCATCTATGCACATAACTAATGGTAGAGAAGGTGAGAGAAATGGGGTTGAACCTGTGCAAATAAATGATGAAGGGGGCAGGAGAGTGGGAAGCTCATTCTCACCAAAGAATGGAAGAGAACCTGAAACAGAGTGGGTAGAACAAGATGAACCTGGTGTTTACATCACACTAACCTCATTACCAGGTGGAGGCAGAGTCCTGAAGCGTGTGCGATTCAGGTACCTCATCAAATTTCTTATTCCCTTTCCTTTTGTCTTCTTTTTCCTGGTGAAGATTTGTACTCCCACTTCACACTTTCTGTTGTCAAATGTTTCAGTGCACTCCATGCAAGTAAGATATCTCTAATGATATCTTAGCATCTGATCAGATGCACCTTATCACGCATCTGAAGGAACAGATGTCTGTACCAACAGAAGTTAACTTGCAGTATTGTCAAGCACTCAACTCTTATATTATCCAATTGATGTCATGTCCTGCAGTCGGAAACGTTTCAGTGAAAGGGAAGCAGAGCACTGGTGGGCAGAGAATCGGGCAAGGGTGCATGAACAATATAATGCGCATGGGGGGATCAACCAGCCCAGCAACATGGCAGGGCTTGCCTCAGCAGAACAACTGGCAGAGAGATCAAGACCTGGAGAGGAGGGAAAACCTCTTTCTCTTTCTTCCCAGATTCCTGCGACCTATTGATCTCCTGTGGCTTTAAGCCTGCCATAGTTTTTAAGCTCTCCCCTGAGGAATCTACAAAAGAGGTTGGTGCAGTTTTTTGGTCCTCCTGGGGTTCAGGAACCAAACATTTGTTCAGTTGCAGACATGGTGGCAAATTGTTACCCTGTTATGCAAAACCCAAATCAAGGTCAAACACAGGACCTCTCTACTGTTGCTTGCATCACAGCCATACTAAAATCTGGGAGGCACCTTCAAAGTAATGAGGTGATTTACTGGTTGCTGTACCCTTTGGATGTACACCCTCTGAACTAAGAGAAATGCCAGATACTATCAGCCTAATTTGGGGCAAGTTTATAGGTTGTATCTCTAATCTGGCGCCTTCAACTTCCAGTTTTCTGTGCAAGAAATTGGGTGGAGAGAGGAGTTGTTCCTTGTAGATAGATATGTTTTTGGGAAGATTATTAGATGCTTATCTACACCCACTGTTGGGAGCTGATGAACTTGGTGGGTAGTCATGGCAGCTTGTCACTGCTGTTTGTGATGAAGGTGATGGTCTGTCACTTTGTGAGTGACTCTCATGAGGTTATGACTGCACTCATTGTTGTGTTACCTTTAATTGTTGTTGTGGAGATTTCTCTGCAACTTCATCAAGCATGTTTGTTGCTCCTGCTTCTTTGTCTGCAGGTTTATCTCCATCAGATTTATTTTTCTGCTGGATAGTTCTGGAGCTTCATGACTGCTGATATCATGGTCTGGTGCTGTTGCAGTTGCTGAATTCATGAGGGGGTGAATAAATGGAGATGCCAATCATGCCTTGCATGGGGGAAAGTCTGAGAACTCATGTCAATTTCAGGCTTGTAAATTATACATTACTTGTACATCTGTAAGCTTGTAATTCTCTCTCTGGAAAATCCAAAATTGGGTTTCCTTGTCATTTATCCAGTTATTTGCTTTGTAGCAGCTTGAAATAAAGTTGCTAGCCTGAGTCCTGGGGGTCAGTGGTGCAAGTGAGACACAAGATCCAACAGCTTTTGAGATGTGAATTCTTATCCTGATGTGTAACTTTTTCAAGAATTTCTGTGCTTCCCTGTAATCTCCTACCTATTTAGTGCTTGTGTGTGTCACAATAAGAGCATGATGAGTGCACCCTCCATTTGATCTCTGCACCATGAAAGTTATGCCAAAGAGAAATTGCTCCAAATGTGTTTCAAGAATCACAATGGGATGATCCAATGTTTGCTTTCATTGATGATAGATCTTCAGCAGGATCAGGGGCTCTAAAGGAACACTCCAAAATTGCTTGCTATTATCATTCTACAGCTCCTCAACTGTAACATGAGGCTACTACAAGACTGACTCTGAACTAAGTTCCCCTTGTCATAATAACTATTAACAACAATAGGACCAGCAACTTATGTTCTACATGTGTTACATGTAGCTGGTAAGTGTATGAATGCACTGCCTTACTACTTTTTGAGTGACCCTTAGATGTTATTAGGCACAAAGTGGTTTTTGAAACACAATTGCACATAGAGATCCCTGTCTAAACTTTAAAGGTGTTTAGAAGCTTACATGGTACAATCAAATGGAATGATGGAATGAGATGAGCGAGTGCCATGCTTCATGGATTTCAACTAAGGTAGAAGGATTTAAAACTGTCTATAAAACTGTCAGAATATGCATAGCATCTTAATTAGATTCTAATTTCCTCCTACACTTCGTTTTCTTATACAAAAGATAATTTGAAACTCAACCCAAGATCAAGTTGATTTTTTGAACATTTTATCATTTAGTTATAAATTTCTGAAAAATTGTTATAGGGGTTTCTTGAATTATGTGTTGGCTACTTTATGAATCATGGGTGTAATACCTCAAATCTTCAAAAGAGGACTTTTAATATCATCAAATAAAGAACCTGATACTAAGACCATATGTGTTCAAATTAGGATCCTAACGTTGAAGTCAAATTTGCCCAAATTAAGATCCTAAAGAAGAATTTTAATATTATCAAACAAGGATCCTGATACTGAGGCCAATGCACATATTTTGTCACCTTCAACTGCCTCTTATTGCAATTGCACATTCCCAAACAAATTGAATAGTTATAGGGATCCATAGTAGGTTTCAGTAATGTCCCCTCAGATGTGAGGTGCTTCTACCTTATGGGAACAGAACTCAGCTAGCTCCACACTCAATGGATTTCAACCATGGGACCTTATTAAAGCACTGCTGTCATTTTCACAGTGTACCCAGAGGGCACCTTGTAAACATGAAAGTTCCTCTGCTGAGAGGAGGAACTTTTCAGTTTTTGAAAAGATCCTCCTCTCAGAGGAGAGGAAATTTTCAGATTTAGAATGTTCAGTAGCTGTGCTTTACACTCATTTAGATGAGTTATGTGTGAAGTCCTAAAGCAGGCCCCTTATTCTGAGAAAGCCCTCCCCCCAGGGCTTTACCTAACACATAACTCATTTAGATATTTCAAATGAAGTTAACTACATCAACTAGTAAAAAGAATGTGAAACTAATTGAAACTGGTGACTTAAACACCTACATACAACATTTTTTTGGATGTCGCTTCTATACACTTTTGAACATTGTTATCTTGGAACATGCTCTATGTGAGGACATTTTATGAGTCAAAGCACCTGTCCCTGAGGTGAGGTCATTCCTTGTAGGCCTCCTGTTGTTACTATGAGGAAATGGGTTTTGAAATTTCCCACCATACAAGCCCACCTTAGTTATTACTCCAGGTAATGCCCTAGTAGCCAGGCATTACACCCCAGACCTTGGGCTCCAACTCCAGTTCACAGGGTATGATGCCTCTTTTTCCAGGGCATTCCCCCACATAAGAACCAATTTACCTGTAATGAGGGTAAATTACACAAAGTGGCCATCCAAAGAAGTAGGATTTCAATTGCATGTAAATATGTTGTTTACAATATCAAAGAACCATGTTGAATCCTGCAGCTCCCACTCATCTCCTCCCCAGCCATGGCCACCACAGAAAATTAATTATTCCCATATATATATTTGAATATAGTGAGCAATTCCATAACAATTTAATAATTTCTTAGGTTTTATGATGTTACCTACACTGATTAAGGTCCTGGCTCCAATGTCATCAGTAAACAAGTCACCAAAAAGAAATGTGGGTGCCTAGTAGCTAAGTTTTAACCTAGTGGAAGACCAAACAACCTTGATACTTTTGTGGGATTAAGAATATATCCACCTGCAGAGAAAAGGGGAAAATAATCATCATGGTGAAGATTCATTCCAAAAGCAAATCTTCAAAGACAACATTCATTCATACTTAATCATCAAAAAATTTGCTCTACTCTTCCCAATGGCTAGTCCACAAATGAAATCTATAGACCTTAGTTGGAATCATGATCCAAATTTTGAATGTTTCATTTCATTAAATAGTTTCATAAATATTGGAAAGAAAGATCCTTTTTATCTACAATCACGTTCAATTCATTCTCAAGATCTGACACACAAAGACATTAAGATTTCATGAGAAGTTTGTCTTTACCACAAAGAAGATGGAGAAGTTTTCTTTGCATTTGGAGTGCACTTATTCACATGAACCTACCTGGAGCTTGTTTGCAGATCGTCACATGCTCACCAAACATGTGTGAGCTAAAACTATGATCTGCACACAAAATGCAACCTGTTGCTGGTTGTACACCAATCTTCCAACAAGTTAGATGAATGGCTCTAGAGAGGCCTATGCTTTTTCTTCCCAGTAGAAGCTCAATGGTCCATTGCAACATTTGTTAGATAATCACAACTCACAAACATTAGAGCACAGTTCTCTGGTTACTTGAACTCTGGAGTGATCCATCTATAACCTGATAAAGCAAGCAAAATTTCTGAAACAATTAGGTTCATGGTCCTCCATGAACAAAAGTTCCTATGGGTTTGAAAATGAGAGTGTAAGGATGTCTCAGAAGAGCTGAACACAGGAAAGAAAAAGTGAGTGTTTGACACTTACCTAAAGGGTAGATTGAATTATAGTGGATCTCTGCCCAGAAGCTCAAGTAAATTTCTGCATCACCACTAGTGAATGAACTGTCAGATTAAAAATGGACTGTAAGTGCTTTCAGAGCAGTATGCACATGCCAAATAAGAGATCTTCATGGACTTTACTGTACATCTAGCAAGCTAAGAGACATCACTTGCCATATCATTGCACAAAGTTTGTTGATCAGATATATGCCAGCATGTTGCAAACAGTGGTTCCACTAAATTATCATGCCAAGTAACTCTTGAGGAATAAAACGCATGGGAATGACCGTGCTTTGATTTGTGCTGTTTGGGTACTATTTCAATAAAGCATGTGTCCTTGAAGGAAGTGATCAAAGAAATCTTCACACCATACTGCAACCCATTACAACAGTTTATGTTTAGCACTATCATTTGACAGTTCAGTATGTTAGAAAATTGCACTCACTCACTTCTCTCTTTCTCTCTCTATTCCATAAAAACTGAGCATGGAGTCTATAAAGGTAATAGAGGTTTCAATCTGACAACATATCACCACACAGGAAAAGGAAAAAAAGGGGAAAGAAAAAAGAAAGGAGACCCAACCCTAGAAATTAGAGAAAAGACTGACCATCAGCTGGAACAACAACATTGGTCACATGCATGTGCACTAACATAAAACATGAAAGAGCAGATGAGCAAAGAAACCAAAAAGAAAAGAGCAACACAAAAAGAAGAAGGAAAGAAAAAAACCAAACAAGCAATGAGGAAGAGAAAGAGAAAACCCATGGAATTTTAAGAGAACAGTCTTTGAGAGCAAAGTGGACTTTGAAAATAATAATAATAATCATCCAGAAGATTTCCACAAAGAAACACTAGAAAAATAAAATTTTGAAGCAAACCTCTGTTGTTGAAAAGAGATATAATTGCAAATGCAGGTGAGACCAAAGATTATATTATCAGCAGCAGCTTGCAATGTTACATGGTCACCCCATTCACCACTCCTGCAAATCATTAATTCAGGCTATCATCCCCAAGAGTGTACCACATCAACTCAAATCCAAGACATCAAAGTCACAAATATAAGTATGCAAAAGCAAAGATTTGTAAGCAGCAAACTTTGCCATGTTCTCCACGTAATGCTCATAATCCATGGGGATGTAACCCGAATATGCATCTGGAGTCTTCATGAGCTGCTCCTACCACCATTGGATTTTAAAACAAGAGTCATTGCTGGTTGCATCCCTTCATCTTCCTACTATTGAATTATTCCCACTCTGCCAACTACTGTGTAGGCACAAACCTAGTTTCTTCTTCTATTCCCTCCAAACTGTCCCTGTCCCTCCCCTACAACACTACTGCTAGCAAAGGCAAACAAAAAATGAAGCTAAATTTCCATCTATGCAGTTGTGGTATTAGTTGAATTTTGTACACAGCTGTACACTAGCTTTGACTCCTATCCACTTTGTGTAGTCGTGAACTGTACCTTCGAACACTGCATGGTTCTGGGGGAGGTGTCAACTTTCTTATCTAAGGAAACCCCTTTACCATTGATAACTGTCCTCTCTTTAAAGCTAAGGTGTCATCATAGAAAGGATGAGCAAAATTAGATATCTGCTTAACCACTGAGTCCCTCACAAACTTGTGATGCTCAGGGGTGTGATGGAGCTGATCTGACAATGCACAAAACTGCCACCAGCCCAATCACTCAAACATGCACAACTGAATTCCCTGCACCTATCAATTCCCTGTAAGTTCCAGTAGATGACTTATCTACAAATGGACTAGAACAGAAGGACTCTCCTTGATGCAACAGCTCCTGGCATCTCTAACCCTCCTTACACTAAGTCATTTGCCTTCACATCAACCTGGAGCAAATAATCATTCCAGAACCCAAGGTATAATTTGGAAGTTCAGCTGACTATGCTTGGATGCATTTTAGAATGATCTGATCCACCTCCACTCTGCCAGGATAAATTTCCATTTGAAATACACACAGCAATCTTTAAAATGTGCAGGGGTGTGAAGAATAACCTGACAATTCCCATCACCTTTGATTCTCTGTTCACTCAGCCCATACAGACTCAACCTGTTTTCCCTCCACCCCAAAACAGCCATACGGTTTACTCATAAGGAAAGAGAATATAATCTCTAAATAGTTTTACAATGGTGTTTGACTGTGGTGCCACTCTGGAACACAGAATACATTCCTCCTTCCAGCAATGCCGAGACGTATGAATAAGGAAGTAATGGAGCTACTAGTGTCTTCACCTTTCCAGCAAGAGTTGGTGACCCTCTGAGGCAACCTCTTGAGCTGGGACATCCCCATTAGTTTTTTGGAAAATGCTGCACACATGTAATACATCCCCATGCTAAATTTGTGTTGGAAACATTTACCGGAAAAGTCCCATGATGTATACAAAAGAGCAAGCTGAAATCAGAAAGAATGGCCACATGCTGCTCACAAATTGATCATATTGTCATCCATTCTAGAAGGTGGGTTCACTCCAGTTTTTGAGTTGACACAAAGAATGAGGACAAAAACTCTTTTTGAATAACTCCACAGATAGTGTACTCCCCAAGCATGTGATCCTGTAAGACTAAGTGGGAAAGTTGAACTTACAGGTACTGACTGAATCAAGCTTGGTAAGGCATCTTGCCACCTCTTAGTCATGTGGATTATCATCAGAGAGGACAAGTAATTTTTGGTGGTCATCCTCATCTGACACATAATGTGGAGCATCATGATTGAAGCTCAAAGTGAATGTAGCCTGCATCTCATCATCAGCACTATAGTTTCCATCTGCTACAATCTCCATCTTTCCTCCATCCCAGTACTGTGTCACTCCATCATGTGCCAAATGTGTTGAAACCTGCCCAGTTCTTGTTGCCAGAGCAACTCCCTCGACATAAATCTGGGACATCAATGCCTGCACCCCATGACAAAAAACAAAGATGATGCCTTGTGGAGGAAAATGACCACCAAAGTTGAGTTGTTCATTTCTTAGCACATTAATCTCAAGAAATTTTAATCCATAACAAGAGGCTAATCCCAGTCTGAAAGCTTGGAAAGAAAAAACACCACTAGATGGTGATCCACCTATTATTGCTCATCCTGAGCAGTATGACTGCCCTAGTCTTGCAATATCACAACCACAACCCAACACAAGAAAATACTACCCTGTGAAAGTCATCCAGGTCATCTTTTAATGCAATGAATAAGGACCTTCCAGAAGGCAAAGAAAAACATTTCCTCTATACCAGGTAGCAAACTTGTAGAAGAAACTTGATGGCAGATGATGCACATGATACTGACACATGCTCCTTCTGAATTTCCAAGATTGTGACCAAGGAAAGCAATATGATGAAGATGTTGAAAGCTCTTTCAGCTTGGGTGAAGACTTGCAGTGAGGAAGTGACAATGACCTTACTACCAAGAACTATATTGGACATGCTGAATGTACTCCCACAGTACCCCAACAATGGGAATAAAGCTTATACACCAAGCCAATACTGCACCTGCAAGTGCTTGAACACAGGAACAATAGCACCTGCAGCTTCTGAAGCTTCAGCCGAAGTTACACTCTCAAGCTCCTCTTGCAACATCTTTGCAATAATTTCATCATTGGCAACTATGTTAGCCCCATGAGGTGCTGTCATATCAGATTCCAGATAGAGATCCAACTCCTGTTGCCACACCTCAAACACAGACAAGTTGCTGCTGCTTTTCCTTGCATCACATCGAACAGATCCATAAACTCCAGCTACATGAGACAATTCTGTGTCTCCATTTTCAAACATTCATTAGAGAACAGTAAACCATACTTTGGGGAAACTAGAGTGACAAGTCACAAAATATTTGGGCTAATCAAAATAAAACTTTGAAAGAAAAAAAGAAAACTGAACATCAATCTGCAGACAGACTACACGAGGTTCCAAACCAGTGCCCTCCTTCATGAAAAACCCTAAATTCAGGAAGTCTGCATGTTTGCATGCACAGATGGTTGATCAGCAGCCCCTTCCAGGCTTGCAAACCAGAAATACTGCAATCTCCTTGTGGAAAGAATGCAGAAAGGGTCAGATATTTTATCTCCAATGAACCATTTTCAATGCATCAAACAGCATTGCTAGGGTCAGATCACAGCAAATTGCTTTGCTCCTGACATTGTAAAAAATTATTGTTGTTTTACTTTTTTCCAACGACAAGCGAAACTGATCGACAAATGCTTGAACGTTTTCTCACCTGCTGCGTGCATCGAAGGCGACGGCGTGATGATACCGGAAGCAAGCACAACAGCGAATCCGAAGCAGCAAGAATTTACCCTAATAACACAGAGATTGTTGATTGTTGTAATCGTTCACCACTCATCGGTTAACTAATCATGGGCAATTCTCTCCCCGCTTATGAGAATCATCAGTTTCGGTTCTTCCCAACGCTTGAGAGAATCGACTTGATTCTTGTTTTTAATTATCTTAGATTTATGATAGTCAATAGGGTATCAGATTATTATTTTTAATTAATCAGGCTGGTTCTTAGACATGCCAATTCTAACAAATGTGATAACAATCGATTTTTATATTAGTTTTCATAATCTAGATTTTTAATTTTAATTTAATTTTAATTAGTTAAGAAATAATTGAAAATAAAAACAAACTCGTTTAAAGAATGATTAAAATGTTACACAATTTTTTTATAATAAATTATATTTTCAAATTTTCATCCCTTTCAAAAAATTTCAACATCCTCTAACTCCTTCAACTTTGCATCAACTTCAATTAGCTGCACTAAATTAGAAAAGGTTTTACAACCAATCTTAGGGTCAATGAATCAATTTTTGTTGATAAAAATCTATTTATTTAAATTATTTGATTGCAAATGACATCTCCTAAGAATAATAAGTATTCATGCAAAAAATAAATAAAAATCAATTTCAATTTGTGAACCAGCAATGTTCAAGATTTGACAAACAAGAAATCCAATTGTAAAAAACATAGATTCATGCTTCTCCCACCATTGAAAAGAACATACACTTAAAACCTCCTAAAAATCAAAAGTTCCTAACTAGCAAATTCTTTTGTTGGTTCATTTGTGCTTGTTGTCATTTCAAAAATGTCCAAATTGCAATCTTCATAAACACCTTGGTCAACAATGGCATTTTCAAACAAAGAGTGCAAATGATGATAACATTTTAATAACATGGGATACAAGGTTTTTATATCATATTTTTCAACAATGGACTTGCCTTGCTCAAGGCCAATAAATGAAGACATTAAATGTAAGTTTTTGAACCTAGGATCCAACATCAAAGACAACATGTTATGAACCTTCTTTTCTTCATACTCTTTCAAAAGAAATAAAAAATCTAAAACATCACAAACTTTTTTTATGTCAAAGGTCAAAAAACCTAACTCAAGAGCAACAATGGACTCCTCTTCTATAAATTATCAAAAGAACTTGAAAGTTCAGTTTTTTTTTCAATTTCAAACAAATGGAAATGGTAGAATTTAAAACATCACTTAATAATCAATGACTTTTACATTGGTTAAAAACACAAGCAAACACAATAGGGGAGAGGACATCAACAATGATTTGAGATATGTGTCATATTAGAGGAGGAAACACTCATGTATTCATGCTAATAGCAATTTGCTTATTATAATAGAAAGCAATTGCTTTTTGAAATTGCAATGCTTCCTAAAAATGGATAAATTTGCTTGCAAATCTACAAAAGAAAAAACCATTTTTTCAAACTTAATACTAATTGAAAATAATCATAAAAATTGCAATATATATATCTCATTAGAACAATACATCATATATTAAGAAGTTACCTTATCTTCACTAGTAAATTCAACTTCCTTAGGGCCAAACTATATACAACACATGTTTTGTTTCATTCTTGTCGACCTTTCCTAAATTGTCTTGCCAAGTTATACATTTCTATAGATCTCCTTATGTAATGTTAATAAAAACATATGTCAAGTCTTTATTTCAAGAAAACATTTATTAAAAATATCTACAAATTCACCCTATTTCCACCTTGTCTGTGGGCCTTCTTTCACCCCCTAACCCATTTGTTAGTGGTATTCGTAAAGTAAAGAAAATTTATAAAATTTCAATATGAAATGCTAAATCTTAACATTTAATGCACAAGGTTCGAAAGGAATTATAGTAGTTGTACAAGTAGGAACAATGAAAATCTATGTAACAGAAATGGTGCCACTCAAGAAAAAAAAAATAGGGTGAAATTCAAGAACCATCAAAATTGATGGTTTTCTAAGTTTCAACCCCCTTTGAACGTTAATGCAATTTTTTGCGGGTTTTTTAAAAATCTCACCTTGTGTATGACCAAACCCAAATATTGGTGTTGTCTTTTCCTAACTTTGTGAATATTACTATTGTAGCATATTAACAAGCCTTGAAAAATGCAAGCCCAAAATAAGTGCCTTGATAATTTTCCTCCAAACCTAGAATATCACAACTTATAAATTTTTAATGTAGTGATCATCATGTTCAAATTAGACCCCTTATCTTTCACATAGGTAATTTTTATTTTTTTCAAGTTATATTTTTCTAAGAGTTCAATAAGTTTTTGGCTAAAGTCTTCGCAAAAATATTTACAATTTCAAAAAAACCAAATGTACATATTTTGGCTACCAACCAATTCCTAAAAACTTAATCACAAGGGCAAATATGTCATGCATTCCTTTTGACATCAAAATATCAAAACTCAATGTTACAAAATTACATTTTGCCAAAGCTAGTAAAACATACAATAATTTTGTTTTTTCCACCATTTCAGGGAACATCTTTTGTGAAAATTGTTTTTTGGAAGGAAAGATCAGAATTAGATGAAAATGCAAACATAGGCATTTCATGCATAGACTTTGAACAAATTGCATGGGTTTGTGGGCATTTCACATTAACATCCTTGTTATAATTCACACAAAAAAACTCAACGTAAAGAATTTCTACCATGTGACTTCCACATTGTTCTTTGAACATGCAATTTTCTTATGTTTCCTTTCATTGTTTTTTTTCCAATTTTTGGGGGTTTTCGTTGTTTTCAATTTGAAAATTGGGGTTTATTTCATATTCCTCGTCCATTACATCATTCATGAACATTCCACATGTATTTTCATGCATCATATTTTCATTTTCAAAAGACTATGCCATTTTCAATTTTCACAAAAGAGTGCAACTTTGAGATGGAGAAAAAAAACCAAACAAACGTATGATAATTCAAAAGACCAAAACCTACCGTACAACCTAAAATGCAAAAAATCACAAAAAGATTTACAACTAATTTTTTTTAAATCTCAAATTTTTTTGTAAGCATATACACATGTTTAAAAAAATTGCAAGCATATGCAAAAAAAAAAATTCATTTATTTTTTTATCACAAAGGAGCTCCACTACTTGCACAAGGCAATAGGAAGGGGTAATACCTCACCATAACACAAGCAACACAATGAACTAATAACACTACTAATAATGCAATGAACCAACAATAGCACTAGAAGGGGTAAATAGCAATGGTGGGTACCTAGTAGTGAGAGGCATATAACAATGTGAAGGACCATTAACTCACCACCTACAAGATGATGGTGATGGGGGTAGTACCTCACCAAAACACATGCAACAAGAATAACAACCAATAATGCAAAGGAACAACAATAACAACACATGGGCGTGGGTTCAAAGAAGTACTTGGGAGGAATGTGATGGACCAATGATGTGACAAACTAACAACAACACTAGCAATGTGACAAACCAGTAACAACACAAGTAATGTGACGAACCCACAACACCAATAACGCCATAAGCAATGTGACAAACCCTTAACACCAACAACGCCATAAGCAATGCAACACACCCACAACACTAACAATGAAATAAACCCATAGCACCAACAACACAACAAACTAGCAATGTGATCAACCTGCAATGCAACGAACATATAGCACTAGCGACATGATGAACTAACAACACCATCAACATGATGAACCCACAACAACACAAGCAACACAACAAACCACCAATGCCACCAACACAAATGAACAACACAAAGGAGTTTTGCAAATGACTAAATCAAAGGAACTAAACTAATTTTGATTTTAAAGGGCTAAACTTAGAAGGGTTTTCATATAGTGGGTGTCACTGCCTACAAACTAACCTAATATAACTACTAACCTAAACCCTAAACTAACACAATTTATTCTTTAACCCTAATCTACTAATTTGAAAATTGGGTTCTAATTCTATCATAAAACTAACTTGGTTATCCAAATAAAATAAAATTAAAAGGTAACCAATTCTCACTGGGCATGGTTCTCAAACCAATTGTCACCTTTGGTGACACTAATCAATTCTATTTATGAAAATTGATTTAAGAATCAGTATGAAAACCAAAGGTCCCAATGACATTATGAGAAAATGGGGTGATTTGTAACTGACCTTGCAAATGGGTTTTTTAATTGCAATGATCAGTTGCAATGCATTATAACTCAATATATTTCTTTGGGCATGAGTGTTATCAGACAAATTACATGAGTTGCAACGGATGTTTGATTCATTATATATGAAACCATATACATATGTAATTTATGCAATTTAGTTACAATTATGTAAGAACAATAAATTTGCAACTCTAATGCAACTAATTTATAACTACCATGGTAACGTATGTTAAACATTGCTTTTCATTTATCCATCAAAATCTAACACATGGTACTATTAGGATCTTTGTGTGAAAATTAATGTTTTTTTGAAATATTGATCTCCACCATCAATTATGATTTTTCATTTTATATGATTTTATATTATGACACATGGCATAGTTCAAAATTGCCATATGGCATATTAATTGAATTTTGAAAAAATAAAATAAATATTTATTTAAGTAGTTAATTAGGCCAATACATAAGCATAGGTAGGTTAGTAGGTCCACCTAGGTACATAAGTAAAATTAAATAGGTAGGACACACCTTCATACCTAAGCTACATACCTACCTATTTACATAAATAGGTAAGCATGACCTATTTACATTACATACCTACTTAGCTAGATAAAAAAATACAACCAACTATTTGCTTACTAAGGTAAACAAATAGGTACTCAAAATAGAAAGGTAAGTGAACTAAAGAATAGCCATGTACATTTTTTTTAATTATTTGATTTATTTTTTAAGGTTAAACTTTTTTGAATTCATCCCAAATTGGCACATGTATTTTAATGTGAACACATAAAAAAAAACACCTTTTTCATATAGTTTGTGAAATGAGATTCAAAGACAAAACATGTGGGTTAAATCTTTCAATTATGCATTAATTACAAATTAGGTTGCATTTAGAAAAATATTCTCCCACATTCTTTTAATTTTTTAGTTTCTTAAAATTTTATAATTAAATAGATAATTAAATATGTGAATTAATCATCAATAATGAATTATTTGAAATAGTCATTTGAATTAGTTTTTTGAATTAATTAGGTATCATATAATTAATGATTTAAATTTAGATAAAATTTTATCTAGATTTAGATCATTAATTATTTGGATTATTTGGAAATTAATTTTTTTGAATTAGTTATATGAACTAGTTATCTTAATTAATTATTTTATTTCTGATAAATATTTAGTTAGTGAATTTAGATAATTAATTTTCAGATATTTCATTTAGATAATTAATTATTTGAATTAAGTAACTAACAAACTATTTGAATTAATTTTTCTAATTCATCTTTTTTTTTTAGTTCAAATAATTATTTATTTAACTTCAGACATTTATCTATTTATTATCTAAATTAATTAACGAAGTAAATATCTGAATTAGACTAATTAATTCAGATTAATAGTTAACTATTCAGATTAATTAAACAAGTAAATTACATTAATTAACAGTTAATAGTTAATGAATTATTGAAAATTTTTGATTCTGAAGATTTAAAATAAAATATGAATTTGAATCAAAACCATAATTATCAAATAATTCATTATGTAAATTAATCGATCTAATTCATTCAATTTGTTTAGTTAACCACTTTAGATAATTAATTATTGGACTTTAGAAAATTTATTATAAAATAATTAATTCTTTGAATTTAAATAAATAATGATTTGTTATCTAAATAGAAAAGTTCATTATTAAGTATCTAGATTCATATAACTAATGATTTATTATTTGAATGTAAAATATCCATCATTAATTATTTGAATCTCATATAAGTAATTATCTGAATTTCCGAATCAATGATAATATATTTGAAATTTAAAAAAAATTAATCAATGTAATTTTTTAATTAAATATTTATAAATCAATAATTTGGCTCAATTAACAAACCAATTATTCAAACTAAATTGATTAATTCACATTAATTATTCATTATTGAGTTTGATTGACTAGTTCATAATAATGTTTTTTCAAGTTAGCTCAATTGGCCTCCCCAACTTGCTGTAAGTATGGTTGAGGTGACATTAGCTACTTGGGTAAAGGTGGTAGGTAGTAGTTAGTTGTTGGATAGTTTTATAACGATTCCATTTTATAACATGTTAATGCAAGGTGGCTATTGCTTGTTTCATTGGATGAGGGTAACATGTGATCATGTAGTTGCTCAAGATGAAATATTAGCTACACAATTATGTCTTTAGTGTAAATATTGGCTACACGATTTTGATTAGAGATGAGAAATTAGTTTTTTGAATGTTCAAAAAGGGGTATTTTAACTTAATGGATGAATCTAGTTTGCCTTATTGTAATTCAAGTAATATGCATGTCAAAGGATCATTACAAGCTCAAAATATCTGATAAAAACAAAGACACATAAAGCTACCTTTAAGGGGGGTTGAACCCTAATCAATAATGGATTCTGTTCAATTGCAATTTATGGTGACCTATAAGCCACATAATCACAAATTATTCAAAAATCCATATGCATATGAAACAAAACACATCTATAGTAATAGGTTAGGAACAAGAATATGGGTTTTAGGGTTTGAACTTTGAACCCAATCCATGAGTGGATTCAACCTAGCTACTGAAAAAGATTGACTTGCACAAACCACATAACACTGGGTAGATGCAAGTTAGGGTGGTTCAAAAGTGGCAAAACTCTCAATCCCAAAAGTCAATTCTAACACTAGAATGGAAAAAACATTTAAAAATCAAAGTTGATTGGGCTTTATATGGTGATTAATCAACTAATAATTTTTATAGAAAAGGATGCCTATATAGACAACTCTTTGACATACATATTAGAGGGAAAGAAATATCAATCCAACAAAAAATGACCAAGATAGGGACTTTTGAAAATAAAGTTCAAATCAGATCATTCAAAAGTCCATAGTTATTTATTGATTAAATTTTTTGTTATAATTTTTTCCATCATGTATCATATGTTGAATCGTTATAAAAAATATTGACATGAAATCATAATAAAAAATGCATTTGAATTTTAATGTAGAACCTAGACTATTTTCCATATGCTCACTTTAAAAGTTCATTATTATATGATTGGTGTATGTTTATTGAATTTCGTCCCTCAATAAATATCTTATCCAAGTTGGTAATCTTAATCCATAAATATTTTTGTTAAATTGATGAGTTTACAATGCGTTTGTAGCATTTGAATAAAATACACTTTGTAGAAAGTTAAGAAATACGCAAAAAATGAACCACCATAGTTTGCAACTACCCCACTCAAATATTTGAATTAGGTTCAAGCTAGCAAAAAAAAAAATCATTACTAAAATGTATTCATAGTAAGCCCACAAGCTAATGGCTTCAAAGTCATCACAAAAACAAACTTATCCTATTAAGAACATACCTAAGCTTGCTAACCCTAGGCCCCCTTACAAATCCACATTGTAAGGTGAATGCAAGGTATAATGGCTCACTTTTGATGTCACAATGTTAATTTTTGCAGAACGCATTGTGTTGGGATCTTTATAACAAATAAAAAAACATTAAATTTGTAATTTAATAAATGTTTTTCAACTAACAACTTGATTATGAAAACATCTATACAATTAGATATTTAAAATAATGCACACATTGTTAGTAATGGACTTTTAAAGTTAAAATATAGGGACTGATCAGTTCATTGGATTGTTAAAAATTTGAAGAATTATCACAAAATTTTAGTCCAAATTATTTATAGTGACTAAGTTAGGATGAAACATGAAAAAATAAATTTTGATGTGAAATCTTTTTTTCTAAAACCTCATTCAAATGTTAGTTATGGACTTTTGAAATGTCAACATTGAACCTTATTTTCATTAGTCCATAAAAATTCCACTTTTTACTATTTTATAATTTTTTTTTCCCAAAAGTGCATGGCTTTGTGCTATCTAGTTGGGCAGTAGTGAAAACAGACTTTATTGATTATCCTTTGTGACTTTCATTTTCATTGGATTACATCATCATCAAGCTTCATATAAAATGTAAACTAGTTTAAGCCAAGGATGTTATTTCATGAGCCTACAAACCTAAACGTGAATAGGTGAGAATGAGCAAATGAGTAAGATCAAATTTATTTTAAAATATTCTATTTACATCGATGGAATATTTGGAAAATATTTTTTGACACCTAAGATAGAATATTCATCCTAAAGGAATATTTTACTACGTGTTTATGGATGAATGATATTTATGGATGAAAATGTGGATGAAAAAAAATGGGAATTTTTTTATGAACGTTGGCAACATACACTTCTTTTACAAACATTTGAACAAAAGAAATAAGGTGGAAGCAATTTATGTTGGTTTATTTTGAAAAATTCATCACATGAAATGTTCAAGTCATAATTTAACTCGTACTTCATATTTCTTTAATATAAAGTATATTCAAGCTTTGCAACATTTAAACCATATAAAATTTTAAACTAAATCCAATTCAATGGCATATAAACTTGTTGACCCACCAAGAGGTATGTGCCCATTATGGATGAAAAAATATGAAGTAGCCCACAACATCTTACATTGTCAATACCATTTAAAGTTGTTTTTTATTTTCATTCAACTTCTCAAACTTTTACATCTAGGACCATTTTTGCTACTTGTTCAATCAAATTGCATTATTCCCCCCTCTATTGTTAATTTGCATGATCTATACCTCAATTTTCATTCTCTCCACCTGTACTACTTAATTACATCCTTTTTACCTCAACCATGTGTTTGCAGTCATTAAACCTTTATTCTACAAAGGCAAGAAGAATTTTGACATCAATTGTCACGCCAAACACCTTGGAATCTATGATTGAATATACGTTAATTTCAAGCATATTAAATAAAATTTGTGAGATGACAAAAAAAATTGTTGGAATATTGAGGAGATGACACTATGTTAATCCCCCTCTAACATTTATTGGTCATATTTGAAACATAACTAACTATGCTACAATATGACAATTATAACAAGGAATAATATTGTTTAATATTCAACAACTAGTGCATATTCAGATTCAATATCTATACCGGTATTGGATTTTGACTTAGGAATATGAAAGTTGACATTATCTTGTGGTCCCAAAAAATCAATGTGAAAGCATGGGGATGTTCACGAATTGAGGCAAGAAGATTAAGGTTTTGTAGAACAAATATTGAAATCTCCTAAATATAAACTTTCTACTTACATAATTAAATACCAAAGTGAAATCAAATATTAACTCAATTGATGTTCATCCATAATTAAGTAATACCAACCATGAAGTGGATGGTGCACATGTGGACGTTGGTTTTATGTGATTAGTATTAATTATTTTGAAGACAATGATTTTGGCAAGGAAAGAAGAAAGGGGAGAACTTTTTTCAAGTGAAGTGCAAAATACCTATAATGAATTAGAATTGTTCAATGGTGATGTATCCATTGAATGCATAAGTTATAGCCAAAAATATTACAAAACAAGAAATCCAAATCCAAATCTTGTAATGAAACAAAGCAAAAGTACAAGCCACAATTGTCTATCACTCAATTGCCTCAAAATTTATAAAGTGCATAATAGACTTGTCATAAGATTGGGGAACAAAGGAAGAGGAAAGAGAAAGTCAAGCTACCAATATCTAAGCATAGGCTTCAAATATGAACTAGGGGCTTGAAGGGGATGAAATCATCATGGGTGAAAAACGGATGCACCTCAAGGACAAAAATACACCTCTATACTAGGAAGGAAGAAAAGTCATTAGTTTGTTTACATTCAATCTCGAAAGTAGAAAGCAAAATATGATGAAAAGTTCACATTTACTCATAATCCAAAACAATCTTGGAGAGTTTATGGATAAGTGAATTAGGTACTAGGGTGTGTTTTGGCAACTCTTCACTCCGGGACCCTTCATCTTGAACCTTGTTGAAGTCCTCTTGACCTTTAATATTAATAAGTGTTGGCCAAGATTTTGACATGCCGACGCATTATTACTTGCAAAGAAACAAATGTTTAAAAAAATCCAAAATGAAATTTGAATGCAACAATAACAAGTCTGAAATAACAAATACCAATTGATGCTGCAAAATCAACAAGGGATCCCAACTTTGAACAAGCTTTAATCAATGTTTGAAGCATGAGAACATGCATTCCTTGGTAGCACAAAATGGTTTCCTACAACTTGAGAATTTCATAATGTTGCTATCAATCCAGTTATAGAGTACGTCTTCTTCTACAACCTTGATCCCTTGTTCTAGTATATCAATTGCAAGTGGTTGGAACTCAAAAGTCTTGGGGGTCCTAACCAAAAATGTGGCCTTGTTCAATAAAGTTTACAAGAAGATAGAAAGGTGGTGAGAATTGCAATAAACAACCATGAACAACCTGTAGTCCCCAATGGTGAAAGATGGAGTACCTTGGCCACTAATGTTACCCCTCGCTCTTGTTATCTAACAACTTATAGAACTATAAGTTTATATTATGTGCATATATCAACATGACCATTTGAACAAAGAATGGGAGCAAGCCATGATGACATAATTATCTACCATTTTCAAATAAGGAATGTCCATGTGCTTCTAATTGTTTTAGTCTCCCACCTAATAATGGCATATTCCAATAATTTAACTTAATGTTACAAATTAAAAACTTAGGCTCTAAAGTGGTTGATGGGTAAGCACATGATGTAATTATTAGGTGTACCAACATAACACCATCTAGAAAGCACATCAACATTTTTCATTGATGTTCAAAATGTGAACTTCAATTACAAAGGAATAAAACAACTCACTTCCATGTGGTTCCATTGTTAATGTAGACCATTATATCTTGTTTCAATTATATCTCCCTCTTGACAAATATTGGTTATTGCACACATGAGTCTACTAATGATTTAATCTAATGGAGTTGAAATGTTGATGGTCATTATAAAATTCCCAATATGATAAAATCCAAGACCAATCATTGGCCAATTTAAATTGCAGTCAAGTTTGACCCATTGAAATCCACATCCTTTAATACATTATCTTGTACCAAGATGATAGTGGATATTCAATAGAATCCATTAAAAAAAATTCACTAAATTATGTATCTTAAATTTCCACCAAACAACATTGTGATGAAATGGTGTAAACTAGACTTCATTAAACTATAGATGGGTTTTGCCAAACTCCACTAAAATCCATTGTACATATTAGTCCATGTGTTGGTGTTGTAGGAGGATAGGAGTGGAGCTCAATGGAATAGGCTAATGCATGGTGGAATTTCAATGTGGTTTTCCCAAGCGTTTCAATTCATTCATACTTCCACTAGAAATTGCCTACATTCCACCAAGGTGGAATTGGGCCATTTCCAATGGAACTTTGGTGGAATGTTTGGTGGATTGGGGACAAGTTCTATAGTAGTGCCGATAGAACTTTGAAATCACAATGTCTCTCTTTGTTTAACTTTAACAACTCTCTAAGTCTGATTTTGGTTGTAAAAAAACAATCTCTTCAACTTTCACAATTTCCAAAATTACATCTTAAGTCACTTCCCTCTGAAAGTAATTCAAAATCAAATGTTCAGCAACCTTAATCTTATATAGTTCATTCACTACCTTGTTTAATCCCTACCATTCTCTTGATCTATTCTACCTTGGTTGAACACTGCCACACATTGGGTAACACTAGATTTGACGTTTCATTCCTTCTCGATGCTATTATGGTTGAAAATTTATCACTTTGATAAGAGTATTCTGAAATTTTTTACTCCATTTCTTTGGCTTCATATGTTGAAACTAAGTATCATCTTGTCTTTGTTTTACTTTGGTGCTTGGTCTTCTAGGTTTAAATTTATCCTACCACTTTTTATTGCCCACATGTTTTCTATGATGGTACAACTATCATGTGATCCTCCATATATATGATGACACTTATGCAAATATTCTCTTTGATATTCAACAAGATTTTATTCGTGTCATTGTAATCACATTCCTTTCTATTATTTAGCTAGATCCTTTTGGTGTTTATTGTGCATCATTACATGTCCAAAATATCTTGGGTCAGACATATATTACACCTTGTCCTATTTTATATATTTATTGTTAGTTCACGATTAAACTTTAAATCATTTCTGAATTCACAAATTTTGGACTGATAATGTTTATTCCTTTCATATTCTTATAACTTGTCTTCATACAATTAAATACAAAACCACAATATTGTTGGATATTAATATCAACATGAGAAAAGGATCACAATGGTGTTATTAACAAATGTATGTACTTACATATTTGTAGGTTTTAATGTATGTTCTTTCCAATATATCGTCAATGTTTTCTCGCATATTTTACAATTAATTATAATCCACTAAATTTCATGTTCCTTTACATATTAGATTTTTGCTCATTATGTTACTTTAAAACATCAATTTTATCTTTAGGCATATTCATCTGTTTTTTATATTTGACTATTTTTTAGGTTTTTTTCATTCCCAACATCCTTCGTTCATCGATGTCAAAGATGTAATCTCTACAACTTTTCCATTTTTTTTGTTATTTCTAATGATAGTATATAGTCATCATAACTAACTCTACAGATCAAATCTTATGAATGGCATATTTGGTTAGAAAGTATCCATTTCTGAACTTTTACTATTTTGTGGCATATGATAAAATCTAGGAGAGGAGTAGGGTTCACCTCTTAAAACCATCATTGCCATTCATTACTATTCCACTCCACTATTGTTCACAGCAAAATTGCCTTGGACTATCAACCCTGTTGTCAATATGATCTTCATATAGGTTTAATTCCCCTTTGTTTAGTTGTGCATCCTTTGGCCTTTTATTTCTTTCTAATTTTTGTCACTTCCTTCATTTCCATTAGGCTCAGTTCTAAAATAGAAATCCTTTTCCTCCTTTTTTTTTCTTCCTTCTTGCATCCATATTTTACTATTTTCTAGTGCGCCTTCTAGCTCTAGTTGTACTTCATTATAAATTTATATATTTTTTGTGGTTCCTTGCATTCCCTTCTTGGAAGATTTATTGTGATCACATTATAGAATAACAATCTTTTATGCTTAGGGCAAACTTGATTTTACAATACTAAACAAGGATTTTGGAAAAATGTTTGTGTGCAATGTTTGGTTACCAACTTGGAATTGTGCACATTTCCAAAGATGATGCATTTGAAGATAATAACAATGTTACTAGATCTATTTACTAGTTCCGCTTCTAAACACCCACCAATTGGGATGGACTCTTTATGTTAGTAGATTCAAGATTGTTGGCAAAAACCTCCCCAAAAGCTCTCAAAGCATTGTCCTCATGTTAGGCATTATTGCCTTTGTTGCTAAGGTGTTCAAGTCAAGGACAAATTGGATAGTGTCTTTCCAAATCGCCACCCTACATTGATGGACCTTTGTGAATCTTCTAACAAATATGGAACAATTCTAATCTTTGTACACCCCTTTAATTTTTTTCTTTTTTAATTTAATTTCATATGATGTTTTGTTCCAATCCAATCGAAAGGTTGCTGCTATGCTCGCCTTTCTTTTCTTAATGTAGTTGATTATAGTTAATGTCTTTTGCCCCCCCGCCACCTCCAAGTTGAGAAAGCTCAACTATGACACACTTTGCATTGAAAATGTTCCTTGCATTCTACTAACATTTGATAGGGATGTTCTTTTTGAACTCCCATCAATTAATAATCCAAATGGCCATTCTAGTTAGATGCAAGGAATGGACGGAAAGTATGATGGTTATTCTTGGTGCAAGGTCAAGACGACCAATATCAAGAATGATTTCAACCTTATTTTTTGCAAGACAAGGTGTTTGGGTCATCTAGAATGTTGAAACCACTTCTACAATTATTTGGTGTTTAATGGAAACCCTAATGAAACCACTTGGATTGGCAACACTATTTATGGTATGAACAAAGATTATTTTACACCAAGTACACCTTTTTGTAGGTTACTTTGACTCAAATAGTGATTCATTTTGGAACCCATGATCATCCTATTGCCAAGGGCATGTGTAGAACTGTCATGGAACAAGTCAAAACCTTGGTCTAGGAAAAGGTTTCTTACAGGCCGTCAACAATCTGTTAGCTATTTCCCTAGCTACAAGTAAAAAAAATTTATTCAAACACTTACTCAATGAAGATGGTGACAGGTTAGTTGAACCTCTTAAAGGAGACAAACTACATCAAGTGATGGACAAGTTCACAACCCTTTGTTTTCCCAATACAAAACTTGGATGCTTCTTATAAATGATGTCCAAGTAATAAAGGGTAGGTTTTTGGCATTTTAACTCTTCAAGGCCAATAGTGGTTATGACTATATCCACGATAGTTATTTCTAATATAGTAGTTTGGAAAGAAGGTCTTTCTTTTCAAAATGTCTATTGATGGAAAGGGGATCGAATTTGATTTGGTCATGAAGTGGATACAACCTAGTGGTGACCTATAGGTAGCTTGGATCATGTTTGATCATGTCAAATGTGTCCAAGACTAAACAACCCTCACCTACCATGTGTATAATTTAGTCTACTATAAAGTGATGACGATTGCCATTTGTGACATGCTATTTAAAGACACAAAAGTTCAATGTGTCCTATGGTGAAAATTGAATAAGGTGATGTTGATGAAGGGTGTTCCCAATCCAAACTTCAATGGTTTCATGGTTGACAATGCTCATGCCAATTGGAACATTGTTCAAATTGTGTATGGTAATGGGGATTCGAATGAACCCATGGTTGATAGGGAGAAAATGTGTTACTTCCATTGGACTTAATCTATGGTCAAACAAACAAAACAACAAATCAAACCAAAAATGTGAAAGCAACACATGACCTTGTGCTATGAATATAAGAATGCCACCTCATTGGAAAATGTAAATGTTCGTTATGCAACTATCCATTGTTGGTGGCATTTCTCAAGGGCTGTGAATGTAATTGGGCTTCAAGAGTTGGAGAATTAATTTAGTTTTTGGCATTTTCATGTCAAACAATGGGGAGGTTTCATGATACATGTAATTTTCTCATCCCTCCATACCCATTTTCCATCCCATCCTATCTTCATGGCATGTTTACACAACTCCTTTGAAAATGATGTTAACAAACATATATTACGTTTTGTAGAAATTCATTAAAGAGGAGCTTGCAAACATGTCCACCTACAACCTCTCAAAAACAATGCATAACGTATGGTTTCAACAATTGGGAAAAGGGGAATTTACTTATGTGTTGCAACTTTAAATGACTATGTTTAGGCTTTCAAGTAAATAACATTATATTACCATTTCAAGACCACCCATTAGGTCAAAGGCCTAATAGGATGAACTTTTCTTCTGTAAAGTAACCTAATTTAGTGACTTGAAGCAACTTGTAAACGTAATTTTAAAATATACACCAAGCTCATATTTCACAACAAGAATCACACATATGGAAGGGGAAAAAATCTTTGGTTTTCGCAAATGGAAGCCCAACTTGCTTTTAAGATTAAAAGGGGATTCATGTAGCCACATTATGTCAATTTCTTTCACCCACATGTCAACACCCAAGGGTGAATGCAAGGTATGGTGGCTCACTTTTGGTGTCACAATGGTGTTTTTTATTGGGTACCCCTTGTTCAAAGGTGTATGGTGAGTAGTATATTTTTAAATATATTAATTGGAAGTTGAATGTAAACTAACAACTTTATTATTAAGATATTTGTGTAGTTGTTTATTGATAAAAAATTCATATGCCAATAGTAATGGACTTTTGAAGTTCAAAATTATGGACTAGTTGGTTGATTAAAATGATAGAAAATTGAAAGGTTAATCTTAAATTTTATTCAAAATTATTTATAGTGACTTAGCATATGAGTTAGAACGAAATAATACACTATTATGTGAAAACTTTCCCTAAGATTCATAGCAAAATTCTACCTATGAACTTTTGAATGCCCTAAATTAACTCGTATTTTCATAAGTCCATAGCATTGTTATTTTTCATTCATTTTCAATTTTTTTTTTCAAAGGCGCATATATTTGGAATCTCTACTAGGGCTCTTATTAATATGGACTTTATTACTTTTAATACATGAACTTTATTACCATTTAACCAATGGTACCACAAAAAATTAAAAATTAAACACTAGAATGTGGACTTTTGTGAAATACGATTATTTTGAAAAGTGAGCCACCATATTGTACATTTACCCCCAAATTGGAAAATCATATTCACAATGTAAATGGCCTTCTTGTAGCATTGATTTGTATGAGGTTGTGAATACCATCAATGGCAATGTTAAGTCCTTGAAGCTCCTTGCGGAGATGGAATGTAGCATATAGAACAATGTCCCTTGACTTCACACATGGATTATGTATTACAACAATGTCATGTTTTGTGGCCAATTTGAAATTTTCATTCATTTTCCAACTTGAAGTTGGGATGAAGTTTGTCAATTGTTGGGCCATTCTTTTGCTTCTATGTAGGTAGGAGTAAAAATTAGGAATGACACAAAAATCTAAAAGCAGTGTTCATTGTAATACTCAACGTGATGTTATGTGTTTCGTGCCATGGCCACAAATTGCGCTAGATGTTACTATTTTGAATTTAATATGTTTTGATTTGCTAAACGATTGGATTAATGTTTATTCATAAATTTGGTAAGTATGAATCATGTTTCACTATGTGAAAAATCACACATCATACTGAATGTGTGTGTTAAATATTAACTACACTATATTAAGTGGTTTAATTGCTTCCTTTTAACTTTAAACACTAAACAAAGTTAGAGGAATATTGTTTCCTTGATTAAAATGTTCCAAACATGTAAATGATAATAATTTGCCACATAGACATAACATTTACATGTGTGGCAAGAATGTATAACCAACATGGCATCTTTTGTTTAGGTGTCACGAATATTTTTACCACACGGTAAGAATATACCAAAAAGATTCCTTTGTGTTCACTATAGCAAAGCTCACATGCTCACTACTCACATTCACAAGTTCAACGTTTATGTTAACATGCTCATCCAATAGTTATGCTAGTAGCATGGCAATTGTGCAGTTCTTATTGTGACCACAAAGAAGGAGGCCTATTAATTTAATTTCACACCATCAAACAAGGTTGGAAAGACCACACCATCATCACTAGCTACTTTCGAGAAGCAATATTATGCTTTGAACAAGGCAAGGTGGCCAACAAACATCTATTCAACATTTGGCTATAACCAATATTGTGGATAAACAATTCCCATAGCATTTAAGACCTCTTGAATTGGAAACCATTTGTTTAGCTTGTTGATCAATTGTAATGCAACTTGAGTGCATTGTGTTTTCACACTCTACGCTGCCTTTGCCCAATTGTCAAAAGTGACCATGATGCGATCACTAATTATCTTGCAAGTCTTGTGAATGTTATACATTCTACCATAGTAAAAAAATGTTGCATTTACTACACCAGTAGTTGGATTATTCCACCACACCATGCAAAGGATTAGGGGTGTGGTTGATGAAGTTTTTTAATTGGAAAAAGTCCATGCAACTGTATTTATTATCTTCATCACAATATTTCTTGTGTAAGTCAGCTTGACATAACTTGACATTGTTCACAAAATCGCAAACTAACATCTTTCCGCTTTGAACATACTTGCTCAAAATTTGGACAAATTCCAACATAAGGATCATGCAAATAAAACCCATGATGGTGTCAACATCACAAAGCAATTCATAATTCACAGCTGCAAACTTATTAGTAGTAGAATCTTGTGCCATCTTGACCAAAAGGGTCATGAACTTTTCAAGAACCGCCTTAGAAGGAATAATAATGTTCATCCACTGAATCTTGATATTTCACAAAATATTGAGACCTTTTGTTTCCATTGCTTTAGCCAATTTCCATTTCTTTAGGTTTCTCTTAGGGCTATGGTTGAAATATGCATACACACCCATTAATAATGCCTTAATGTTTCCCACCATGGGAAGTTCAAACAAAATAAGGACAACCAGGTTGGTCATGTGAACTACATAATGCATGGGAATGCAAAAGGTGAGGATTTATTTCTTAGCTAGGTTGAAACTCCAGACCTGATGCCCTAGAATGTGGCATTACCATTTGCACCAAAGCACACAACCTTTGCAGCTAGGTCCTAATTGGATAGTCCTCCAAAAACTTGGATAGAGTTTTGGATCATCTTCATCAGGTTGTTGGTTGTACAACCATCTGTCACTTGTTCCAAGTTTAACAAGATTGGAGTCCTTTTGAAATATTCAACAACATACCCATGCACTAAAATCCAAGATTGGTTATTTATACTAATAACTTCATCACAACTTACAAGTATGTGGTTTGTCATTTGGATGGTTGTTTTTGTGGTTACCAAAACCACATTTGTCATACATTCTACCATGCCTCAACCCCTAGTGTTTGTATAATGCTTATTAGGATTATTTTCCACCTTCAAAAATTATAACAACCCATGCATGATTTCAAAGTTAATGAGGGGTCTCCCTAATTTTAAAACATGAAACATATTCACAAATTGCACAAATTTTTTTTCTCTTTTCAACCTTATTATGTTTCTCATTTTGGAGTTGAATACCATTGCGATTAGTCAATCCATAGATTTTTCATTGCAAACATGCTAGCTTTCCCAACCACCCTACCATGCCAAACTACCTTGCACATCCATTGACCACTATGTTTCTTCAAACTGTCCAAATAAGGACAAACAATTTTTCCTTATGTTCAACAATGGAACATACCATGCATCTTGCCATCAAGCCTAGCAATTGGTTCCGCCCATGGAAATTTTGTTGTTCATGTATATTGGAAGCTTCTATTCAACTCCCATTTAACCTTTCATTTATTACTTATAAGCACTTTTTCATATTTTTCATCTACAATTAGGTCAATATAGGAGAAATTCGTGAAGTTCCAAGATCTAATGGTGTAGAAGCCCTAGTAACAATATAATTACACTAACATCAGCAACAATAAAAACTTTTCCTTTGTTGGAAGCAAAGGATGGAGGAGGAAAAGTTTCATGATCAAAAGCAACATCCATAAAAAAAGGGATTGAACCGTTAAAGAACATCTTACACTTGAAGTTGGCAAGCAATTTTAGGGGCGACATTTTGCAAATTGAAATGGTAACACACAAACAATTCACAAAAGAAATTTGCTTGGAATACTCGAAATCAATAAAGAACAAAATGTTGTAAAAAAACTTGAGCAATGGAAATAGAAGCAATGGAAATGTCGTATTCTAACCTAAAGGCAATGCTTTTTCAATACTTTGAACTTTAGATGTTGAGCTTTTCTTGAAACCAAGCTATTGCACACAATAACCCCCAATTTTTCATTTTCTAGTTGTGTGATTTGAAAAAGATGCTACATTTCAATATAAATCCTAATACATTTTTGGAACTCCATCTAGAGCATTTACATCTTCTAGCAATTACACTTTCTAACAATAATGCTCTATTCATAATTCTTGAAGGCAAACAATGGCAATGCATAAAGAGGAGAAGGCATGCAAACGATGATGCACAAAGTAGAGGAAATGGAAGAAGGTGGCGACTTTGAACATTGCCATAACCCTAATTTGTGAACTCCCCCCATGCGATGTGCCTTGTTGGCAAACCCCTCCCCTTTGTTATGCCTAACTAGCAACATAGAACTCTGCATCATCACTTTTGTTAGCAATGGATCCTAAGCATTGCTAAAAAATTAGACAAAACAAAATGTCTAATGATTGTTTTATAACAAAATCATAATTGCAAGCTCTTTTATGCGTGTTGTTATATCATTTTGAGTTTGCACAAATGCAAAATTTTGCTGCCAAAAAAATGTTGGTTGATAGTAACTAAGTAAATTAAATATTAATTAAAAGTTAATAATTAATAATTAATTGAAAATAAATAGATTATTAAATGTTAAGGATTAAATATGATTTTTTTGAATTATTATTTTATTATTAATTGAACAAAAATACAAAAGTAATGCAAAAGTAATACTTTTATAATGTCAACATAGTGGCATAACGAATTTTATTAATGGGAATCATAGTTAACAACTAGTTGCAAGTGTCATATTTAATGAACAATGGAAATGTATATATGTGACATGATCATATGTCAATGTTGCACATTAATTACAATGTAATTGTTAGTTGGGTGCTACATTACACTAGTCATCATGTAGTTGCCACATGTAACTACAATGCAACTTGTAAAAAAGTCAAACATGATTAACTATGTCTATATGTACAATGTGTACATTACATTGTGTAGGTGTTCTATTTGTAACTAAATTGCAATTATAGTATAACTCCTTAATTTTTTGATGTGACATTCTATTTATTAATTGCCCATATTTCCATGTTATAGTTGTAGTGTATTTGTATACTAGTTGTTTTGGAGTTATAGTTGCAAGGCAATGTGGTTCTAGCAAACATACTTTTTCATAGTGTGAAAACCACCCAACACTAATTAAAATGTATGACATGATTTAGTTGTTATGCATAAGTTGTATGTGATTGAAATTTGGGTGTTTTTTATTTAACCTTTTACATCCAAACCTAGATTCAAATGGATAATGAAGTTGACCAATGAAATTTTAATTTGACTTTAATAGCTCTTAAAAAGGTCATTCAAAACTTACATCACTAAGGTTAACAAAAATTTAAAAATCACCTAACATTAATTTGAACCAATGTTGTACCAATATGTAAGTTGCAAATATATATATATATATATATAATATTAGTATTAATACCAATATTTAAAAATATATCAATCTAATATGACCCATAAAAATATTAGTGCTATACCAATATTAGTTTGATATGAAACTTGAAATGATTTGTGCATGATTTTGGCTCCAATTTTCATTAACAACTCACAATTTGCACTAACCACCTTATTTTTTGATATGCAAATTAATTTCACATTGAGTTCAATTTTGTGGAATTTATTTTAATCCCATTCAAAAGCTCCCACATCTTCTTTCCTTGTGGGAATTCAGGAACATCCTTTGGTTTTATATTTTGTGATAAATTTGAGAATTGGTATGTTATTTACTTTCAATAATACTTGACAAATTACTTTCACACCAAATTTTTATTGAAATAAAAACCAAACACTATGTATAAAAAATCTTACATTCCATAAACCAACATGTTTTAACAAATTATCTAGCTTTGAAACCAAAAGCTTATAGTTCCTTTCCACAAATGTGTAAACTTTACATCACATTTGGTGCACTAAACCATTCACATCCATCATAGATTTTGCCCATGGTAAGCAAATGATCCAAGCATCTTGAAATTTTTGTGTTCTTTCATAATAGTTCATTTTTCCTTTAATAATCTACTTGGACGTATCCTTGCAATTAGTTGAATCAAACAAAAAAAAAGTGATATCTCATCAAATGAAATAATAACAAGTGGTGAAGAAGATGATAGACTAATCTCATATTGAAATGACAAGGAAACATGAAACATAGGCTTGAATTTAAAGTTTTTTGGGATTTGCAAAAGCACCATGCTAACTATAGACTTGTATGTTGCAACAAAACAAGAATTAGGTTAAGAAAATTTAAGGCTTTCAATGTTCACTCCTTAGATTTGCAACTACATATAATTCAATGTTTTGGGTGCAAGCAACAATAGTTCAAGATTAGAAAACAACAAATGACAATTGAGATTCAAGATCAAATAACTTGGTGTTTATTAATTGAAAGTCTAAGATCATTGACCTTCCAAAGCTTGATAATTGATTTTCGAGCTTTGATTTGGATCATTATAACTTGCAAGATGACTAAAGATTGAAACCTTCAAATTTTAGAAAACAATGTGCATTGCACTTGACAACTTTTAAGCAAAATTGAAAGGACAAAAGACAACACAAAAACTTTTCACTTGGATTTAAAATTGAACAACACAAAATTTGACAAAAAGAAAAAACACACCAAAAGGTGAAGCTATTGAATTCACTTCAATTGCAAGCTTTCGAGAATCCTTGAATCATTTCATTATTCCATATTGTGCACTTGTACACCATATCTTCTCCAAATCAATCAAAAGCTTTCAAAATTTGTGTAGCTACCAAACAACATAAGATGGAAATCTAATTTGAATTTTTCACCTTAAACCTTTAATTGAACAACTAAAACTACCATCACCATACGAATCACAAATGCAAAATGAAATCTTGAAAATAAAAAAAATTCCCAATCCCAAATTCCAATGCACCTAAAAAAGATGACAATTACTAGATATATTAACATTGCCAAGTGCTCACAATTTGTGCACAAAAATGGAAGGCATGATGTTGAGTACATCAACAACAATGGCAATGCTATTGGCAGGTAAGATGAGATAGTGCAAGCAAGAGGGACAAGATGCACCATTTGGGAAGTGGTGATATTGCCTTTGCCACCAAGATAATTCACCCAAATTAAATTGATCACCTACTTCTCAATGATGATGTTGCAAGGTGGAATCTTCAATCACCTTGCAATTTCTCACCCAAAAAAACAATTGAAGGTGCCATTGAGAATGGGAGGAGGGTCCACAAGAGGTGAAAGTCTAAAGTTGGACACAACCTATATGACCAGTCAACTCAAAGTAGACAATATGGAGACGACCAACTCTTCACTTAAAATTGACAGTGGGAACTTGAAAGGTGGCCAACCCCATTATGGCCACTTGACTCAAAATTGATGTCATGAAGCTTTGTTCTTCTTCAGTAATCCCAAAAATTCCATTATGGCAAGTTAAAACCAACAATTAGTTAAAATAAGAAATGTTCCATGGAGTTCCCAAAAACATGAATTCCCTGTGTATTAGAACAATAATAAGGCAGTTATCCATAAAGTACCCCAAACTGGGGGAACTAGGCCCAAGTTTTGCCAAAAGTCAGGATGAAATCAAAGTCAAGATGAAAACAATATACCTATAGGCAAAAAGAAAAGAAAAGAAGAGACCAATATGATATTCTCATCTTAATCTGGTCCTCATATGAGTTTCACCCCCCTCCCCCACTCCAAAATAATTTGCTTGACCTGTACCTTCAAACTCATAGTATGATATTCTCCATAGAATCAAGTATTTTCGGAAAAAAATCCTGCAAATCTTGTCAGTGATACCCAGCTTCATTAAACAGTACCTAGTTTTGTTCACTTTATGGATAATAGCCCTTCCTAAAAACACCCTACCTATTCTGCTTTTGCATTAATTAGATGAGGTGCCTCCCAAGTTTTAAGTTTTTTTCTTTTGTTTTTTTTCTTTTTCACAATGAGCCAATTTGATTGGCCCATCACTCAAAAAAAAACCTATTAAGGCTCCCCAAAACGAAAAGATTCTATTTTGAAGTATAGAGTTCCTCCCCTTTGGCCCATCTATTCAGGTGAAAGGAGGGTAACATTTTGCCGAAGCATGTGGGATAAAAGTGAGGTGCTATTGGCAACTCTTTGGGGAACATGTCAGAACTTAGGAACTCTTCGCTTTGACCCCCCAAGAAAAAAGAAAAAAAGAAGTCTGGGCTAGGTAATAGCCCTTCCTAAGAACACAGTACCTGTTGGCTACAGTCAAATTGGGGATGAAACCGAGATTACAAGGTCAAACTAGGGCTTAAGAGATAGGGTAACTTTTAAGGATAACTTCAATAATACATCAATATTCCTCAAGAAGTGGGACCAAATGTCACTCTCTCTCTCTCTCCAATTAGATAAAAAGATTTTAGCCTTTGCTAGAATCCTGCTGCAAGTTTGACGATCCTCACTCTGTTTGTCTGTTGTGTTGAAAAAAGAAGATTTGTGCTTCTATTTTCCCCCTCCTTCTCTGTTTTTTTTTCTTTTTCTTTTTTTGTTTTGTTTTGACCGTTTCTGACATGCCTTTGCATAGTAGTAGGCCTTCAATTGGCCTAATGTTTACCTTATCCTCCTCATCCCCATCTTTTACACAAAAGTGGGTAGGTAATCGATATTTGTGATCTTCAAGCATTTTTACAAGCCTATTTGTATGTGAGATAAATAGGGTAGAGCAGCCAGTGAGTGAACACTTAAAGGTTTGGAGAGCTGATGCATCTCAAATGTTGTTCCATCGCAGCAAGAATCCAAATAAAAGTTGTAGAGCTAAGAGTTGCGTATCCAAGGGCACTTGCATCTTTAGAAAAACTCAAGAAATGAGCAAGTTATGCATATTTTAGTGTCCGAGGGCCAAAAACACAACAAGAAAATTCCTTGATCGCTTAGCAACACATGAGCATCATCCTACTCATGCATAAGCAAATGCTCAATGATCCACGACCAAACGTTACTACCCTCTTCACAAAATATTGAATACATAATAAGGATGAACAAAAAAGGGCAAAAAAATGTTCATCTTTAGTTTCAACGGACATAATTTTAAAAATATGTTTTTTTAATGGACAATGATGAGGGCAAGAGAGAATGAAACCCTAATTTTGTTGCCCATTCTTGGCCACCACCACTTCCTCCTTCAGCTACGTCTACTAAAATTTGCACACATTTTTTTTTTCAGAGCTCAGGCAATCATGATGAACTATCGGTACAACTTTTGAGCTGAATTGCTTGAAGCTCAAGCGCTTCAAGCTTGTTCCTTCTTAGTTGCAACCGCTAGTGGTCTTGGTCTTGGTGGTCTTCATCTTGCATCTCTTGTGTTTATAGTTGCTCATGACCTTCTTAGTCGTGGTTCTCATGTTGATCATCGTCTTTTTTCTCCTCCCTTTTGGATGTAGCTGCTAATGACCTTCTTGGTTGTCGTGAACTTGATCTTGGTGGTTTGAATCTTGCATCTTTTGTGCTTGCATCTCTTGCAACTACTTGTGACCCTCTTGGTCACAATCCTCATGTTGATCATCGTCTTCCTTCTCTTCCCTTTTGGTTGCAACTACTAGCGACCTTCTAGTTGTCGTGATCGTGATTTTGGTGGTCTAAGTTTTGCGTCTTTTGCATGTGCTTACAACAATTCGTGATCCTTTTGGTCACGATCGTCATGTTGATCTTTGTCTTTTTTTTCTTCCCTCTTGGTTGGAACTATTGGTGACCCTCCTAGTCATTGTGAACTTGATATTGGTGGTCTTCATCTTGCATCTTTTGTGCTTATAACTACTTGTAACCCTTTTGGTTATTGTGATATCGATTTTGGTGGTCCAAATCTTGCATTTCTTATGCTTGCAACTGTCATGACCATTTTGGTTGTGATCCTTGTGTTGATCATCATCTTCCTTTTCCCTTATCATGTCAAACCTATTAGCAACCCTCTTGGTCATCATGATCTTAGTGGTTTGTGTCTTACATCTTTTGTGTTTGTAACTGCATTGATTTTCCTAGTCGTGATCTTGATATTCGTGGTTTTGGTTGTAGTTAATAACAATGCTCATGGTTATGGTCTTGGTTGCAACTATTGGTGATATTCCTAGTTGTGGTTTTGGTTGTAGTTGATGGTGATCCACCTAGTTGTGGTTTTGATTACAACTACTAATGATCCTCTTGGTTACAGTTTTGGTTGCAATTGCTAGTGATCCTAGCCCTAAGCCTTTTAAACCTTAAACCTTTCCACCCCCCTTTGCTTTGGTTATTCATTAGAATAAGGCAAATGTGCTTTAATGTGACCGCAAACAAATAGTCTAACCTTTGCTTGTAACCTTGTTTCCCATTGTGCTGGAGTAAACCTTGAAAATCTTGTAATTGGAATGATCTTTGACCCTTGTGCATCCCAAGAAGCTTGAAGATGTTCATGTAGATGCTACCTTGTTTTTTTAATAGTTGTTATAAACCAATTGTATTCAACATCTGCTCTTGCATTTTTGGTAGTTGCACTCTAATATGCATGTTCATCTATATTGAAGTAAGTTATAAATTTTTTAACCTTGTTTTTTTCCCTTTCCTTGCGACATGTTTCCCTAATTACTTCTGCACCTGCCTTTTCCATAGCCTTCTTACAAATAATTGCTAGGTATTTAGGACTAATCATGACATGAGATTGCAAGTAGTCCATTAATGGCTCCTTTCTTCTGGTTTGTTTTGCATGTAAATGAGGGAACAACAATTGGTGCATTCTCATGGTCTATTGAATCAAGTTCAAAGAAATTTGTTCTTTTTGCACTTGCTCTTGACTAAGGTTATTTAGATTTATTATTAAATGTGTAGGCCCCCACCCCTAAACCAAACTCTCAAACCCTTATAAATGTTCCATACAACACCCATTACCGAATGCTGACAAATCTACAAAGTGAAAAAATGTGCTCAAAGTTGACAAATTGCAAAAAAAATTTTGTAAATCCATTCACAAAAACACCAAGCTCCGAACAGCCAAACTAGCACCACACACATGGGTATCTTTTTTGGGTCAAGCTAGCATGCACAACTATTCATCTTATACCCCCTAGCACACACATGGGTATCTTTTTTGGGTCAAGCAAGCATGCACAACTATTCATCTTATACTCTCTAACACACACCATAATCCCTAAAGGCACTCAATTGTTTTTAAAAGGCATTTTGGAACTACCCCCTTCACCAATCATAAAAGAGGCCCCTGAACAGTGGAGGCCAAAAATTTGAACAGTAGAATTTTCGCCGAATATTCGGTAATAAGTACATTGGTGAATAACGAACAGATATTGACTGTCCCCTCTCCAGGTGTTCGCCCACTGGCCCCTGAATGGCAAAGGGCTGCTCTACCCTAGGACATCTATGTTGACAATGGATTCTGTTTTTTCAAATTTCAGGCATTTTTACAAGTCTATTTGTATGTGGGATAAATAGGACATCTATGTTGAGAAGGGATTCTTTTTTTTCAAATTTCAGAGGTTTCATCGTCTGCTAGCGTCCCAAGAGGGATTTCACATTACATGTTTACTAGCTTTTAAACTAGTTTAAAAAACTGCTACCAAACTAAATTTGGCAAAAAAAATTCCCACCCCCACCCAAAAAAGAAATCTTGAAATTTGGTGATTTTTTAAAGCAGGAATATTGCAACAACTAATTCCCTTTTATTTACTTTTTCGCATCTTGGCTAAACTTCATATTAAAAGAACGCTGATCTCGACTTTGTTTTTATGCTATAACTGTCCATTTTAATATGAATCAACCATTTTTAAAAAATCAATTATGGCTTGTAAAAGGCAAGCCCATGGTGCGAAAACTGGTTATGCTTTGGAACAGGCCTTGGAAGAGCCCATCTGTGGTAAGAAAACCGGTTACATTTGGAATAGGCCGTGGCTCTTCTGGGGAAGAGCCTGTGATGAAAAAACCGATTTTACATTGGAACAGGCCTTGGAAAATCCCGTTATAACCCAACGGAACGTCACCTGACCTTGCCTTTTTCGCCGTGTTCCTGGTTGGAACGGCAGGGCCTATTCCACATTACGTAAAATTCAGAAAACCGTTCGAGAGTATTTGCTTTTTCTGCCAAGGATTAAATAAAATGGGTCTACAAAGGACGGAGCCACCTTTTCCCTTTACCTAACTTTTCCCTCACTTCACCTTTCTTTTCTCTTTTCTTCTTATTTTTCTTTCCTTTCCTTTCTCTTCCCCCGAAGCTTTCAGTAAGCTCCGACAGTGCCGCGAAGCTTTTCCAGAGCAAACGAAGAAGAGAACAAAAGGCTGTTTGTTGGTGCGCTTGTTGTTGCGATTTGTGTTTGCTTGCTTGCGATGGATCTCGGTTGAAAGATCGCAGTTTCTTTTGAAGTCTTTTTTGGTTTGTTTCTCGTTTGTTTGTACGCGATTTGTGAATTTTTGGATTTTACTTTTTGTTCTTTTTTGGTGGGGCGGGGTTAGCTTTGGTTTCGAGGAGATGGAGAATTTGGGGACGTCGTCCACGAGCATGGAAGAGTCCTTCTTCGATTTCATGCACGCGGAACATGCTCCCAGTAGTAGTAATAAGGGCGGTGGTACTACTACACACGGCTACAAGAGTGCGGTCGCGGGACCCGTGTTTGATTTCGGAAACGACGATTTGCTTCCGAGTTTTGAGTTTCAGCCTGCCGCGGAGGCCAGCAAGTCGACGACGACGCAGCAGGTGGACGACCGTGCTCGCCGCAATTTGTCCCCATCTCCCCTTGTAAGCTAACCCGTTGCTTTCTTCTTCTCTTCCCTAGAAACCGAGGGTTATAAACATATCACAAACATGTCATAATTGTTTGTTATGTTGCTCAATTTGGACCTGATTCAGCTTCCCTTCCTCGGGGGCAAGTGGGGGACTCTTTGAGGCTTGAAATGACTTCGCCCGGCATTTTTTTCTCCCGCTCTCTCTCCCTTCTATCCTTGTTCTGAAAGAATGGACGCATTCTAGGACCGGTAGTGTGTGTGTGTGTGTGTGTGTGTGTGTGTACTTAAGGGTTTCAATCCATTTCTTATGTTACAGACTCAGGGTATTGCTAAATAGTAGCACCTTGCTGTACAAATGTTGTTGAATTCTGAAATTTTGATATACAATTTTATATTGTTTGTTTTTCATTTGTGTGACATATGGCACTATTGACTGATGTGAGAACAACTGTTGTTCTCTAACCTAGACATGTTGATCCCATGAGGAATGTTTCACATTATTAGCTCGAGATTCACAAGAGAAGTAGAACTTGAAAATTTGTCAAGAAAGAAGGACCTCTGTTCATGGTTGAAATGGCTGAATTGTGGTTCTGAATCTCTTGGTACATAGATGCTTCTGATGAATTCTTGAACATTTTTCTCTGATGTGAAGCGACCAAAGTGGAACAATCCATCACATGATCAATCAGGACACCCTGCAGGGAGGGAATCTGTTGAATGGGCCACAGTGGTGGCAACAGTGGAACGGACAATGAAGAAGTATGCAGACAACTTGTTGCATGTGTTGGAGGGCATGAGTGGTCGTCTCTCTCAGTTGGAGTTCAATAGCCAGCGCATTGAACACACAGTGGGGAAACTCAAGGTTGAGTCAGCTGACCATCATGGTGCAGCTGATGGCAAGCTGAGATCCTTAGAGAACATGGTCAGAGAGGTAAGTTTTTGACCCACTATCAGGAGCTCATGGAGACAGTGGGGAACTCATAGCATCTAGTCACTGCTATTTGTGATGAAAGGTGATGGTCTGGCACTTTGTGAACGACACTAATAAGGTTATGACAACAGTCATTTTTGTCATATTCTGGATTCACAAACAGCATGGTTTACCTTCAGAATGTTGTTGAGTTTTCTCTGCAATCTCATAGATATGTATGTGTGTCCTCCTCTTGCTATGCATTCTAATGGTGTATATCTACAGACACAGTCCTCTGAAATATATCATTATCAGACATGTCATCCTTACAGGGAGGTTCAATGTTGGCTATCTCGGAAAATAAATGGCTTTTGGCAAGAATATGACTAAATGAGTATCATGCATGAGTTGAGGCTATTTTCCAGTTCCTACTGTGTAACTTGTGTTAATTTTTTTGAATTGGGAAATTGTGATGACTGATCCAGCCATATAGACACATACACTATGACATCCTAGTACTGTAATTTTACTGTGATTAGAGTCATATTCACAGGTAACATTTATGTCTTGGTCTTCTTGGTCTTATGCATGTGTCATGTCCAACACAGACTTACAACTGCAAGAACACACCCATAACTGTTGTGATTGGTTGAAGAGTGTAGTTTGGTCCACATTATTGGTCCAGAGGTACTTGGTATTAGTGTAGCATCACCAAATGATGTAAATCTCAAATATGAGTTAATCGGTAACACATCATAATTGGTAGGGCCAAATTTCTGCAATGTGAGTTAGCAGATTCTGAGGAGAGAAGGTTTCCAATTGGCAGGTACAGCGAGGTGTGCAGGTCTTGCGTGATAAGCAGGAGATTGTGGAGGAACAACTGAAGCTTGCCAAGCTTCAGCATGATAGTAAAATGGAGGCACGTGTGAGCTCAGCTGCACCTGTCCAAACTGTTGTTGAGGTGCAACCCCCAGTTCCCAAGCAAGTGGAGACTACATTTTCCCTTGATCCACCTTCTTCAGGACAGCAGATTGATCCTGCCATGTACCAACTTCCACAGTTACAGCATCAACTGCAACTCCAGCAACAGCAGTTGCCAACTCAGCATATGTCTCTGTCATCTACTCAGCAACAAATTCCTCAACGAATTTCTCAACAGATACCCCAACAGCAACAGCAACCCCCATTGCAATCTCAGACCCAGCAACAAAATGTTGTCTTGACACCTCAGCAGCAGGCTCATCAGCAACTTCTGCCTCAGCATTCTCAACAGTTGCAAGTACAGGCCATGCCACTGACATTGCAGCTAGAGCCTCATTATCAACCTCAAACTTTGTCACAACCGCTTCAATCACAACCTCAGCAGCAAGCTCATCAGCAACTTCCACCTCAGCATTCTCAACAGCTGCAGCTACAGGCCACACCACAGACATCACTGCCAGAGCCTCAATATCAACCTCAAGCTTTGCCACAACCACTCCAATCACAGCCTCAGCAACTTACACATCCAATCCCTCAACAGCAAGTGAATCAATCACCACAACTTCCACTTCAGCTCCAGTACCAGCATCTTCAACAGCAGTCAGGGCAGCCTGAAGCTCAACACCAGCCTCACATGCAAGCCTCTCATCAACCCCAGCTTCACCGTCAGCATCCACCACAGTCAGAGATTCAATATCAGCAGCCTCAAACCCAGCTTCAGCTGCAGCAGCAACAGTTTTATGGTCAACAACAGTATGGAAGCCTCCAGTCAGATGTTCCAAGCTACAGTCCCCAGCCTCCAGGAAAGTATAGTTCAGAAAAAGTTCCTGCATACTTGCCTGAAGGCTATGGAAACAGACCTTTCCCACAGCCTCTACCTCAAACACAACAACATTCACCAAACTTGTCATCAGACCAGACATATGACCTGTCTGGCAACAACAGAGGTGGGCAATTGGCACTGCCACCTCCCTATCACCCTGGACGTACCACCCCACCTGTTTATGAAACCTATGCACCCTTTGGGTACCGGATGCCATCACCAGGCACCAACCCTTTAGTGCCTAATACTGGAAGCTACCCACGATTCCCTACTGCTCAACCTTTGACTGGTAACAATAATAGCAACAGTGCTAGCAATATGGGTTCCTCCTCAGGTACTCCATCATCAACAAATAGGGTGACCATTGATGAAGTGATCAATAAGGTTGCAAGCATGGGATTCTCCAAAGACCAAGTCCATGCAGCTATAAGGAAGCTGACAGAGAATGGGCAGTCAGTTGACCTCAATATTGTGCTGGACAAATTGATGAATGGTGGTGGTGATGCCAGTGAGCTTCAATCCCAGAAGGGTTGGTATAACCAGTGACATGTAAATCAGAAGACCAGGAGTTTCTGTGGGGTAAGACCTATAATTGATTTCTTCCCATCCTTACCAATTTTATTAGTATGTATTAGAGGGATTGGTAAATCTTCTGTCAGCACATACAGCCACTGCTCTTCCTTTTGATGTGGTGCAAAGTTTGTATGTATGCTTGTACAGACTTTATAATGTGGTATTTTGCACATTGAGATTTACATCCAATGGGTCACTGGCAAAGATTATTGGAATATGGGAAAACCCACACTGTCATTCATCTTCAGTGATTTTCACCCATTTTCTATTTCAGCATGAAGTTGGCTAGGCAGACCATTATAGCAAATCAAGCAAGGGATAGCAATAACATTATGAGTGTGAATTGTATATAGAGCTCATGTGAAACAAGTCACTTGCTTGTAAACATGTTCACTTTGTGAAACATTTCACTATTACATTCATGTTTTGTTGGTGATGTTGATCAGAATGTGTTCTGATCTTGTGAAATATTGTCCATATCATTTCCACTAAAACAGCTTAGTGAAGTGCAACCATGAAATGCACTCATGTTTCATAAGTGGATGTTTTACTTAACTTACATTCTACAGATGATGACCAAAGTGCAGGAACTGTGAGGACCAATGTGAGAGTATGATTGACAAAATCCTATATATACATGGCTTGTAGCATGCAATCCATGAATAATTGGTCTTGGTTTCCCAATTTCACCACAAATACAACAATAAATCAGATGGATTAGTATGGCCACAAAAGTGTCACTGAAAAGTATCACTCTTTCATGATATGGGATTGAAGTACGAACTGCTCTACACCTGAACAAAGGTAAGAGGGAGACATGCTCAAGATCACTAGTAGGGCCCTCATAGGAAGACCTAATATACACCAATCTGTACTGAAGATATTTGAGTCATAATAACTACTTAAATTCATGGTGCAAAAAGGATTGATAAGCAATCCTTAGGATACACACAAAAGTTGTATATTCACCTGCATATCATTTCTCCCAAATGGAAAGTAGATTTGCATAGAAGAGGTGCTGGGTTACCATTTGATGTGTGTGTTCCCTCTGAATCAAAGCTCCAGCATCTGTCAATAACTCCTCTTGCCATGTCTACTTCCTCTGAATCTAGGTTATTGGAAAATGTTTTCTTTATACAGAAGGGGAGATCCAGTAGTGCAGCGAATTTTGTTTGGTGATGCATATGTTGGGTGTTGATAAGATAGTGGAGCAGCATTTGTTCAGAGACATGCTCAAACCTGGGAATAAAAAAGGAATGAAGAACATTCGATTGGGTTTGTGTGCTTTTGTATGGAGATGGTTGAAGATGTGAGGTTTTTCCGAACTGCACTCAAAACACACTCTTGGAAGATCAGAGCTCATCTCAACTTAAGTGGGACTTGAGATGGGCTCATCTTATGGTCCTGATGCTGAATCAGGAATGGAAGAAAGCACAGCAGGTGGAGTTTGCTGCCAGGTCTATGTGGCATAATGGTGCAAGGTTTCTCAAGTGCAAGCCATCATTGCTTACCATCCTTCATGTATCACCTTGAAGAATTTCTTCTTGCCAGTCAGCTCCACCAGATCTTACTTACCCTGCTGCCACCACCAGAGAGTGCCTGCCAACAGGTACATGCTGGTCTTGTCAGCAAAAAGACTTGATCCTGCTCAAAGCATGTTCCCTTGCAGTTGGCTATCATAAGGTGTGAATCATGATCCACCTAATAGCAGCTACTCTCTGTTGACATAAAGCAATTGCAGAAAATTCCTAGTGTATTTGGACCCTCATATCCAGGAATTCTGCCCTATGTAGTGGAAGGCAGACCTCGCACTTGCACATGAGAAACACATTAGTATCAAAATCTACACCTCCTTGTTAGTATGAAACAAGAATTCCCAAAACAATAATTGCAAAACAAGAACCAAGTGGACCTTAATTACACAGCATCAGCCTGCACAGCCAAAGTTTACAAAGCAAAGTATGGATGTTGCTGGATCACAGGAAGAACGTAAGGCAGAAAGAGACTTCACAGATGTAGCATATAAAGATACCATTCAAGAAACTTTTACAAGTTGCATATGATGCCCAAAGTAACATAGGATACTGCAATTCACAAAGCCAAAACTTGTCTGTAACTTGGTGTCTGTCCACTAGATGATGAAAATGGCATGGTCAACATTATCAATTAGATTCCAGAATTGAAAAAACCAGTGATACCCATACTTATTGGCTGGATCACAATACATGGTATATAAATCAGCTTGACAAATCTTACTGACGTTTACAAAATTAAAAATGAACCATTCCTGACTTTGGGCAAACTTTGACAGACTTTCCATCACTTCAAGCATGCCGAGCACAGATGTCAACCCTAATATTGTTTCCATACCACAAATGTGCTTGTAGTTTGTGCAATGCCAACACTATCCTCGGACCTTTTTATTACAAGAAGATTTGAACCCAGAAATTGCAAGATACAGGAGAACAAATGACCTTATGCTTCAACATGAGCAAGGTCTCCTTTTTGTCACAAGATTGCCTTGGTATACTCAAGCCATAATGTATGTTCCCCTGCTTCTGTGCGAAACAGTTGACTGTTTCAAAAGCATCTTGCAATGTCTTCTGGATACTTGGCAACATTCCAACGTTCCCCTCCCAACATCAACTACAATCATCTACAAGTACTTGTGAATACTAAAGAATCAAGTGTAACAATGGTGTTCAGGTGGTGATTCCAATCCCATTGGGTGTTGTTTTGTCAGAAGATGAAGTTGCCATCTCCTGACTTCTATTGCTTAAACATTAGAGATTTTCTCAACATTGCCTTTAAACCCTATGAGCTCCAGTATACGACTCTCCAGGAAAGTTGAGACCGAGTCAACTGATTCAGCTAGTTCTAGAGCATCTTCCTCTCTAAGTCGTGTGCCTTGCTGGCCAACCACAGTAGCTGCCACCCGAGCAGCCAAGTTTCCCATGCCTTTCAGGTCTGGTACCCCCTGAATCAGACCATAAAATATGCCAGCGGCATACGCATCACCTGCTCCACATGTGTCTACTGGAACACAAGGGGCTGGAGGCACAAACACAATTTCTCCCTTTAGCCCAATATAAGAACCCCAGGGTCCATCAGTCACAGAGACCAATGGGCAAAACTGGCTCAGGTGCTTTGCTGCTAGTTCAGGGCTTGTACTCTTCCCAAAGCCACAAAGAGCCCTTGCTTCATCACTATTTGTGAAAATGATATCAGCACTCTCACACATGACATCCCTGCAAAGAACCAACACACTCCAAACGTGAAAGAATGCTATGTGTACAGCCTTGTAGACTCCCATCAAGAAAACTCCTCACCAAATCACAGAAAATAGATCAATTGCACAGTCAGAGACAAGCCACACTCACAACAGCTGGCACTAACTCTGAGTAAAAAGTTCTCACAACTGAAGGGAGTACAATAAACTAGCTGAAAATAAAGGTGAATGCACCAAGATATTTCACACAGCCATGCAACCTGACCAATGTGCATGGGTTCATTTACACCAATCACCAAACAAGGGTGGCCCAGTGCAGATCCAGTTCATACTGCCAACAGAGTATGGCCTTTGATTTCACAAGGGACAAGCTGCAACTGCATCAACACCTAACAATTCTCAATTCAGAATTACCAAAATTGTTGCCTGTGACGAGTGATACAGGAGACATCACTGGCTGTAAGGGCCACCAGAACTCCTTGCTGGCGAGCAGCCTCACAAGCTTGGGCAATTGCTTCAATGGTCTGTGGAATCTCCCATAAATAGCCCTCCACTACCAGGAATCTTGATCCAGCTATGGAACCAGCCAAGTTTGTGTCATAATTCACAACTGATGACATGCCCTGGCAAAAGACCACCACCTTCTGTGAACTTCAACAAGAAATTATATAATTACACCTATTGGAACCTTCCCAAAAAGCTTCGAAGTGTAGTTTCTACCTGAAAAAATAGCAGAGCCTTACTTGATAAGAAAGCATAGTCCGCTGGGCATCAGGTGTGGTTAAAACAATGACAGTACCAGTAGTGCCATCCACTACAGGTTGTGACAGGAAGTGCACACCTGCCCGTAGCAACTTTGTCCTGCAAAGCCGAATCCAACAAATAAGACTCCCAAAGGACCATGCTGCAAAGATGAGAATCTTGAGACCACGCCCTTCCATCACATTGATACCAACACAGACTTAGAAAGAATGGCTGCAGAGCACACCTGTAAAAATCACCCAAGGCATCACTGCCAACACTGCCAGTCATGGCAACATTCAGAGTTCGGCTCTGGGTACTTGCAGTACCCAGCCTTGCCAGTGCAACTAGTGTGTTGGACAGAGAGCCTCCTGCTGAGAGCTTGTAACTCCGCCCATCTAGTGCCCGCAGCACCTTTCCCCTCTCCTCATGGTTCACCACCTTCCTTATGCCCTTAACTAATCCTAACTGCTCAAGAAAGTCGTCCCCTACAGTGCCTGAGAAGTCGACCTGATGAGACAAATTCCAATTTCAGTCAAAAAGTGCCAATGTTATCCTTAGTCCCCACATGTGACAACAAACACAAAAACACCACTCACCATTGCTTGGCCGAGTCCCACCACATCCCAACAATCAGGTATGCGCCTCTCAGGAATGCCATATGGTTGCTCTGCTGTTTGTGGTAGATCAGCACTTGCCTACAAGAACAACATATTTGTTTAGGGACAATCACCAAGGAATGAGATGTAAGATATACTTCATTTACCTTCAAACATCCTGGTTATATCCTCCCAAAACTTTGCCCTTCACAGAGCCTCTCATTTTAGAGACAGGCAGAACAAACACTGAGCAGCTCATAATCTGTTTCATGATAGGAGGCTGTGTACCAAGGCTATGTCACAGGTGTTTGATGAGAACACATGCGTCATGGCAGATTGTGGTCTGGCCCCAAAAGAATGTTCAGCATACCAAAGGTGATCGGTCACCAAAGTGTCACATTGCCTTCATCACCAAACCACATAAGATTATGATACTTGACTCTAGTCACATTGGGATGCTGCCAATCATCTAATTATATCTTCTTCTGCAAGTTAGGGAGGAAAGGACCCCATTTATCCTTGTGTGAGGGGAGAAAAGATTTTCCTTCCTCATAGACTTATAAGGATCCTAAAGCTGCAAGATTCTAATAACTGTTCAGAGAAATGCATCTCTGGCTCTCTTGTAGTGTACCCTAAAATTCCAGCATTTGTGACTCTCAAAAAGATTTCCGTGACTTTGGGATCTTCTGCGCAGAATGACATGAGAGGCATCCAGCCGTCCTTGACAGCATGGACTGTAAGCATAAGTCAAATTGTCAATTTGAAGAACATTCAAAAGTGTTCATCTTGACGTTTGGGCCCAACAAAATGGACATCTGGCATTCTCCTCCTCGCATAGCCACTAGAGAAGCAAAATTACGAGAGGATACGTCTCCAAAGTGAAATTGTGAGAGAAGGTGGCTGGCCAGTTTCGGCAAAGTCCAGTCCAGGTTTAATCTTGATCAAAAGCAGGGAGCCACACCAACAATGGCAGTGGGGCAACGTCAAAAAGACCAAGAAGAAGAAGAAGAAGAAGAAGAGACTCATCCGAGCACAATTGCTTTGCTGAAGAAGGAGAAAACCCTAGAAATGTGCTGAATCGCATAAAGGTAGACGGCCAGAATTTCTAATCTAACCTGAACAGCAGCATTCTCCGAGGCTTTGTCACAACAACAGTTGAGGACACTTTGTCGCCGTCGTCGCCGCCACTTTTCGCCCTTACATCCGCAAGCCAACAGTTTCTTGGGAGTCGTAACATACAGCAACGCCCCCTGCCACCCACTTCCTTCTCCTTCTTCCAAAAACCTTTGTCCCCCACCACCACCACGCGCAGAAGACTTCCTCGCTCTCCAGAACCGCTTCTCACATTCCGTAGCCCTTGTCAGAGAAGCACTAGCACAAAAAGTCGCCCGCAGGCTCCGAGAAACCAGCACCTGCTGCTGAAACCAACCCACGGTCCCACCATCCCCATACCGATTTCCACTCTCTACAACAGAGGACGACGACCACCACCACAGCGAGTACGAAGACGTCGTGGTGGTGTAAGTCAGATTAGCTATGGCGGCCATCGAGGCCGCCCTTCCCCGTGTTCCCTCGCCGCCACCCCCACCACTCCGCTCCCCTGCCCTGGCACCCACAAACTTCCGCCCACAAACGCTTCCTTGTTGTCGCTCTCCTTTGTTCTACATGTTGTGAAGTACACTGGGTGGTACGTTTTGTTTGTGTTCGCCGCTGCAAATGCAATTCTTTCTCCCCGCGTGCGCTCTTCGTCCGCTCCTAACTGCTCCGCTTTCTAGCGGTGGATATCATTGGCTTTTGCATTGGCTGTCAAAACGAAGGCCACCCAACCCATGCTATTGAAAATGTTTTTAAAACCGAACACATAAACACACGCATATAAAACGGTAGTAGGCTAAACATGCCCTCCACCGAGCTTCATCTGGTAATCGCATGGTGATGCTGATGCAGTGCACCACCAGGGCTGTGTGGTTCTTTTTTCTAAAACAACCTCCTCCAGTTCCGGTTTAGATTTTATTTTTTAAATTGAGGATTCTTTGAGTGCGGGTTTGAGCATGAATCTTTCCATTTCAAAAAACTTCTCACTTTTGATTTTAACACATTTTTTCAAATTCAAGAACCTTGCAGTGGGCTTGACTATGAGAGCAAGAACATAGATTTTTATAGGTATGTAATAAAAATTTAAAATTTTAGTTTTATATTTGTTTGTATTTCATATTTTTTGTAACAATAGACCAAAAGACATGAAATACAAAGAGGTATAAAATTAAAACTATGTATTTTTATTACATAGCTATTCAATTCTATGTTTTTGTTTACACAAATATTTCATTATTTATATATTTTATATGTATAATTATTATGGCACAATCACCATGGATTGTACACACTCATACATTATGCCAAAACCTTTTAAGATTACATTTTCAATTCTCAGCACAAGTTTATTCAATGAAACTTTTTCCTCATAAACAAGTTGTTCTTATCAAATGAAAATATTTTCAAAGATTTCAAACACACATTTATATATTAATCAAAAAAAAATTAAACAAGAAATTTTTTTAAGTTTTACATATCACATGACTCACCATATGATTAAACATGCACATTAATTTATAACATCATTTTTATAGTGAGTCATCATCTTTAAATCATACATATTAATTTGTGAAAAAAACTTATTTTATGAGTCACCATCTTTAAGTTATGCACATTAATTTATACAAAAAAATTATTTTGCGAGTCACCATACTTGAATCGTTGAATCATGCACATTCATTTAAGCAATAACTAATTGATGATGATTCACCAAATCATTGTTAAATTATAAAACTCCACCAACTAATAAGTTACTAAAGTTAACCCCTAAGTGATTACATAAATTACAAGCCTAGTTCAAAATTGAATCCAACCCCATTTAAACATTATTACACAATTTTCTACAATAGATAGAAAGTTTTATATCAAATTAAAATCAAGGTTTATAGAAGTATAAAGTGCTATAACTAATAAAAGTTAATATTAAACTTTGAAGTTGAATCTACCTGTCATTTTTTTATTTAAAAAATCAACTTGCATACTTAAAAAATCTATCTATTTTTTCAAGAATTTTTTTTCATGGTTCCAATTTTGAATTCGGATCTAGCAAAAGATTAGTTCCAATGTTCAATTCTTGTGCCAATTTCAACCAAAAAAATGCAAACTTGGGTCAAAGTCACAAAAATTTAACCCTGAACCCATAGGGTTTTAACATTAGAAATTAAATACCATGACAACATTAGTGCAAACCTAAGTTATTGAATGGTTGCATTTATTCAATCTATCGTTTAAAACATTTTCTATGTCCAAGTGCCCAATTTCAAATATATATATTCTACTTTTTTGCAATGTCCAAATGAAATATGACTAAATTGTGCAATAAAATAAGGGCAAAGACCAATTTAAAAAATGACCCACCTTTATGTTTAATCATGTTTAGTGATGGGAGAAGGCTAGGCACATTCTAATGCACATAATTGAAAACACATAGGGTGGAGAATATGGTTTTTTTAATTTTTGAATGTTTGGTTATGGGTGTGTTTTAAGATGGTTTATGAAAATTTCCATCATAATTGACAAAGCTAATGTTTGGTTTAAAGGGTGGGTTGGACACAATTTCACAAAATAACATGAAAATAAACATAACAATTTTTTGGTTATGGGGGTTAGGTTGTCACATTAAAAAAACTATAATTTATAATAAATAAACCATAAATTCTAACAAGGATATATTGCACAAATGTCACCAAAAGGCATAAAATCTTTGAGTCCTCCATGGAAGCAATTTATTAGCTTTCCAAAGGAGAACTCTTTGCAAATTTTTATTAACTTTGTGCACTTCACATTCCTACCAAAAAAACCTAAAGAAGAATAAATTACTTAAACAAATTTGAAATCAAATGAGTATTTCAAAAAAAAATTCAAATATGTCCTTTCTACCAACTAATGTAGAAAAAGAATTCCAATGTGTCTTGGAAATCTGAATTCCCGGTGCTACAAGGTTGAGAAATATTGTATTAAATCACAATTCAAATTTAAAAAGAAAAGTAGAACATATAAAAGGGAAAGGTCATATCTAAAAGTGAATGTGTGAAAAATGTCTCAAGGTGAAAATAAAACATGTAGAAAAATGATTAATTGAGGAGAAAACAAATCTCAAGGTGAAAATAAAACATGTAGAAGAAAGATCAAATGAGAAGACAACGATAGAAATCATATATCTAATCTACAGCTAAAGATTCAAAAAATATTTATGTTACCATTAGATCTAACAATCTATAATTTAAAATGTAAGATTTCAAAAAAGCAAAGGATCTCATATTAATTGTTTGTATTGATTTTTCTAGCAACTTGCACAACAATAAAAACATTAATTTAATGAAAGAGCATTTTGCATACTTTTATGTTTTTATATACTCTAATATAACACTAAAAGAACATGCACTAATAACAATTTTAACCTTTGCAACTTGTCCTATGCAACTAAAAAATGTCCTTTAAAACCAATTTAGTTCTAAAGGACATTTTTTAATTACATAGGGTAAGTTCCAAAGGACATGATTTCTCATAGTGCAAGGGCAACATGACTACCCTGCCCATCCATAACTAACAAATTCCTATTAGTGAAAGAAATTCCACTTATAATAAAATTTTAAAAGAAATATAAGGATTTATTAACAAGGAAAACGTCATCCAAGTTTTTTTTTGCATTGCCATGCAAGTCTTTGGTTTGTAGAGTTTAATGTATTGTCTCATAATCTTTCACATTTAAAAATGTAAAACCCTTGTAGAACACCTCTTGATGTTCTATGTTTGATTTGTGATTTAGAAATAAGAGGCACATTCTTCTTAACTATTGTTGGCTAGTTCGACATGTTATTTTGTCACCTTTGAAGCATAGTTAGGTTCATGAATGTTGGTCTTTTTTTAATCTTAACCTTTACCAAGTTGATAGTGTGAGTTTTGGCCCAACTAATTGTATGTCCTTTTTTTTGTATACAACTCAAGAATATAAGAAACATGATTTCTCATAGTGTTGAAGCAATACAACAAGCACAAGAATTTAAGTTAAACATGATTTTTTTACCCTTCCACACATCACATGTTCTACAATGATTAGATATATCTTATTTCAAGCCATTTAAAACATCATTTAGAAAGGTTAAAAACAAAAGCTATGTTTAGAAGTAATTACATGGAACCAAACAAAATCACTTAAACTAAATGGGTGAACTAAAATTTAAAGAAGTCACTCGATCATAAAAAAAAGTAAGTTTGAATTCAAGGCTACAAGTATATGGTCTTTCAATCCCAAGGCAATGGACAACAAGGCTCAACCTTAAGATATTTGCAAATACCAACAACCAAGGGAGTGAAAAAAACTACACATGAGATGAACAAGTTAATCATAAGTAGCAATGGGGAAAGGAATCTATTACAATAAAAAAAATTCATAGAAGTGAAATAGTTCTTCAAACAATGCTACAAATCTTTCCTACTTACAAGTCAAAAACCAACTAGTGCTATCATGTAAATATGTCAAGTAGAGCCCTACACAATGATATAAAAATTAGCCAAAAGATATCCATGTTCTAAACCTAGATAAATTTAATCATGATTTATCACAAAAAAAAATTCATAACCCTTCAAATTTGACCCAAGGATCCACGAATTTACACAACTTGTTGTTACTACCTCATTTACCTACAAGATAAACAAAAGATCCATTAGTTGATTATTCCTAATCACAACATGTGATCTTTGCTAAATACCTAAAAATCTTAAGGAAAAAACCATGAACAAGGAAAATACAAAAGAAATCAAAGGAGGTTAAAGGAACAAGAAAATAAATGGGTGAAAAAACAATGGATTTAGGGATTGCTGTAAATAGAATAATTCAAAAAATTCATTATAGCCTAATTTATAACAATTATAAGGGAAGTAAGTGACCAATTTCATAACCAAAATTTTTAAGTAGGCTTGTGAACAACTCCACACAAATATAGGGTGTGAATCTTGGATGCACATTAGTAACCCAACAAGAGGCTAGGTAGTAAGCACATGCTACACATCAAGTAAGAAGGTGCCAAATAGCAAGGTTGCAACTTCATAATGATTGAGTAAAAGAGGGACAAGTGGTCACCATTGGGATCAACAAAAGAACAAAACTCCTAGATCACCATGACTAGAAACAAAACCTCCATTACGATGAATTTGGGACCACCAAGATACAAAACTATTAAAGAACATTTGGGACTATCAAAATGAACTTGGGACCATTATGGTGCAAGAAAGGGCATGAACACTTGGGATCACCAAGACACAAAGAAAGGCATGAACACTAAAAACCACAAAAACGCAAGGATGACATTACGAAATAATGGAAATGAATGAAAGAATTCAAAAGCAAAAGATGACACCACAAGAGCATGGAGACAAACTAAAAAGTTCAAGAACAAAAGATGATACCACAAGACCATGGAGATGAACTAAAAGTTTGAAAATGTAAGATAACACCCCAAGAGCATGGAGATGAACTAAAAGTTCAAAAATGTAAAATGGCTTTATAAGAGCATGGAAATAAACTAAAGAATTCAAAAACACAAAATGACATTGCAAAAACATGGAAACAAACTAATTAAGAGTTCAAAAACACAAGAGAACAAGACTTACATAACATAGGAATGCAAAAGTGTTGTGAAAAGGAGGAGCTCAAGTAGGGCAAAGCTTGGAAACCCTCAAGTTTGACATGCCAAGCTTGGAATTTGGAAAGGACTAAAGCAATTACTAAAGAGACTGCCCACAAACTTATAATGGGTTTAGCGAATGGGATGCTAAACACACACTACTACTAATTTTGAAGCCCTAAACTAGCTTATTTCTAGCCCACATGTTTAAAATTGAATGGATATATTGAGGATCTTACACAATTTTTTTTTCATCCATTTGGGTGATGGGGGTAGGTAACATCTATTAGGTAGCATGTGTTTGTTTGTGGTAAGCGCAAATTATATCCTAGAAGTGTTCACTACCTATTCAAAACAATAAAAAATTTCAATCAATGTTCCATTTCATACTTAAAATCTGTGGTTTTGTTATGCAAACAATTTTGATGGACTATTTTTACACAATTTTTTTTTTTATAGCTACTAGTTATTCTACTTAATTATTTCCTTACATAAACAAAATTTGTGGTTAAAATACAATTAGATTTATCAAAAACCCAAAACATGACAAATAAAAAATAAAAATCCGTGTTTATTTGTCAAATTTACACTTTTCTCTTTACTCAAAATTGAACATATCAATAATCTATAATTTTAGAAAATCAAAATCAAAATTGAAAACATGAAAAATATGTGGTTTTCAATACCAACAGAATTATGAATTCAAAATGTGTGTCTCTATCTAACTCTAGTAGCTCTCTTCACCTAACTTTGTGTGTAAAATAACAAGTCTTAAATTCCAAAATTTTCCAAAACCTCATCCTAAATCACTTCCCTCCAAAAGTAAATCAAAATTAAAATGTTCAACAATCTTAATCTTATCCAATTCCGTCGTTACTTTGGTTAATCCCTACCATTATCATGATCTATTCCGTCTTGGTTAATCACTACCATACACCAGGTAACATTACCCTCCCTCCACTTTGGATTCCGTCCTCAAAATCCTTGCTTTAATAAAAAAATTCTTATTCTTGCGATCATTATGTCAATCTTTTACATTTTAGTCTATTCTTCCTGAATTGTTGGTATTATTACCTGCACTTCAATTTGTGATTATGTATGGCCTTCAACTTCTGCACTCACTTGAAAAACTAAATTATTAAGTAGTGGTGTTATTATACCTTCTTGAACTTATTATTATGTATGTTCCACACCCTATTCCCTAACTTCAACTAACTCCTTCTATGTGCTAATATCATTAGTTATGATTATTGTTTCCAATTGTGAAGGTGTCTATGCTTATTCTTCAAATTCTTCAGTTAGAATATCATGTCCTCCTCCCTTCAACTTCTGTGGTTTTTCTTGTTGTGTGTCCTTAACTGGTCCACTATGCTCAACTTCCTCCACCTTTCATATTGGATTAAACAATTTCATACTATCTAGACTTCGATAAATGAAATCTATAATGACTTTCTTAAAGGCAGATAAATGTCTTCTATAGGTGGCCTCATCCCTTCTATGTGCAACCGAATTTTTCTTCATCTCTTCTTGGAACTGAACTCTTGCCAACTCCCACCACCCATTAGGCTTAACATTGGCATCATCCATCTGTTGTTTGGTACACAATATTGAATAATATTATACCAAGTCATCCTATTCCTTTAATCTATTTTTAACATATGCTAAGTCCAAATCCTTGCTCCTCTCCACCAAATCATTTTGTTTTGACATGGTTTTGTGCATCTTTTGTTTTAATCATTTACTTCCATAATTGATTGCTCCTTGGTTTTTTAATGCATTTTGCTTACCAAACTCCTCTATTGCAACCATGTTATTCATTTGTAGAATCTGTACCATCATCTTGTCAAAAAAAAATTCAAGTTTTTTAGTCCTATAGCCACAATTGTTTCTCTCTTTCCAAACGTTCAACCTTATGCTTATATTTTATTAATGCACGGTCTACTTTAATCCATGTTTCTTCCTTTTGCCTTAGCTTTATGCATTCTTTCTTTAACTTTGGAAATTTCATCAACTTTCATTTCATCTCTTTATTCTTTGTGGCTAGTTGCAACATCTTCACAATGATTTTCTCCTCCATCTCCTTTTTCTGTTTGTTCCAAGTTTATATACATTATTTGTATTCCTCACATCCTTACTACTCCTTCTTGATTTGTTTCAATAATCCCTACTTCTCCTCTTCCATTGAAATTAATTTAGTTTTGAGTGACTTAACTTCCAAACCCAAATTACCCATTTTCAAACTCACAATTACCATTGCTTGAAACATTTCAATAGTTTTGTTATTGCTTAATACTTATTTTGCCAACTTTTCTACAAATTTTGGTGTCAAATTTTGTGGTGTCTCCTCCTTAGGTACATCTTATGATGACATTCCCATGTCTCTCATTTACAAACCTAGATCCATATCCAACCCATGCCCTTCTACCGATCATGCTCTATTATGTAGTAACACTATGGTAGGTGGTTTAAAATCATGCATTGTTGGTCCTAGTACCTCCATTTGTTGTTCTTGAAATGAATGCGAATATTGTTGCTCCATCTATGGTTGTGGGAATTGTTTCTTCATTGGAGCTTTTTCATGGATTGCCATTTAAGCATGAAACTCATACAAATCATCCACTTCATCATACTACATTTGTTCGTTTTGCTTTTGCAATGCCAATGTTACTTAAGGTGATATGCTCCTTTCTAATTTAATATATTGTGATTGCTACCTCCTTTCTTATTCATGTTATAAGCCTTGATGTCTCTATGGTTTGGTAAGAACATGTGTGACAACTACTCTTAGAACTACAACCCCTAATGGTTTAGTACTTCCATGCATTACTTTTTGAGGCCTAGCATCTTCTCCCAACTTTTTTTGTTGTTTTGAAATTTTTCTTACATTAGATGTGTTCTTCCTTTTCTATAGAGATTTTGGAGATCCCTTTGTTGCTCCCCTTTTGCTATCCAAAACATGTTGCAACTCCTCCTTAAACCTCTTGGATTTATTTTAAGTGTATGTTGTCTTTTTTATTGTAACCTCATAATCCTCCTAAAACATAAACCTAAATAATCTCTCTAGAACTAACACCAAGTGAAAAATTTCTTTCTTGTCCTCTTGCTTTCCTCATGTCTACATTTTTTCCTACATCTTAGTCCATCTATCTAGTTCATTGCACAATTTTTTGAATATGATCTGTGTACCCAATCTATTTCAATCCCATCCTCTACCTTCATGAACATTAGTGCATTCTTGCTAATCATGTATTTACCTTCTCCCTTTGATAAATCACATATATAATTGTAGGATATCTAACACTAATTGGTAGTTTACACTTCTTAATGTTCCTATGGTCTACATTGGTGTAAGGGGGTTTGATATCATGTTTGTACAACAATTTTTCTACTAAGGCTTTGGTCACCTATCCCTTAGGATCCTCAACATAACCATTATGACAAACACCAAAAGCATCAGCTATTAATTGCTTGTTAATGACATACACTATATTCCTCTTGCCAAAATAAATTTCACATCTGTTTATCACAAAAGTATTCAAGAATTCTACCAATGCATCATGGTCAGGTTCCTTCTAGTCAATGGCCATCAATGTGATTAACCCCACCTTACTAGCCCAAGCCTCTTCTATCTCTCCCATTTGTTTCCACACCTCGAGTCTCTCCACTTGCTTATAAATACTCTATTTAGTTGGTGTAAAGAAATATTTGTTTTCATCTAGGATCTTAATGCCCCTTTATGCTAAAGTTTGTTCATCCATCTTCCCATCGTTGAATTCTTTTATCTTTTAATACAGATACTAGTAAATTTGCTAAACATGATTGAGATGGTGGAATTATGAGTTGTTCTGCCATCAATAGATGACATAGCCTTGTTATGGGTGTGATGATGGATGGCGATTAAAACTACACTATCATTTGTGGACTTTCCAAGTGGTTTGATTAACTTCTATCACAACTTCAAGAAGTCTTCGAACCATACCAACACCTTCTTCATCTTCTTTGTTGGAATCTTGGATCTCCATAGCTTTGTGCATTGTTGCACTAGGTCTTGTTACCACTTTCATTTACTTTCTAAAAATTTTGCTTTGCAGCCTTTCCAACAATGGTCTTATCATCACTTTAATTTCTTCTACACATCTAACCGTTTTAGTGATTTCCTCCATGAATCATTTCCCCTCCTCACACTTGGATGATGATGGTGATGCCAAAGATGAAATTGCTTTCAACGACACAATGTTATAAACAAGTCCACCAACTTGCCTATCCAACACCACCTGGAATTCCCTTTGTCTTCACTACTACAAAATGTGGGTGCAATTCACTAATCCCCATTCACTAAACCAATGAATTCACTACTTTCCAACTAGTCTTCATTTACAAAGGCCAATGAATTCATTCAAAATCTAGTGAAATGACTTGGTGTGCCCCTGGGAACCTCTTATTGTAGTGCTTGCAATAACTTTTGCCACATAATGTTCTTCCTCAATTCTCTACAATCTTTCACACTCGGCAACATTCTATGCTTTTGTCTCTCTTGCAAGTCTTTGTAGTTTTTCTATCATAGTCTCCTCACTCATATTATAACATTCTTCAAAAAACACCAAGTTGTTCTAGAACAACTTTGAATGCAAGAAAGCTTGACGACCATTCCCTCCTCTTGTTTTTCTCATTTAGAGCAACTTGCTGTTTTTTCATTAATTATTCATCTTGTTCACACACCCCATTCCTTTCATGATGGCCCTATTCATGTACATCCACGTGGAAGTAGTTATTTTTTATCAATGGTTGAAATGCATTTTGATCTTCTTTACTCATCCAAATGTCATCGTCACCACCTCCTTCATCCTTCATCATCTCTACCAAGTATGTTGAAATTTTCTCCAATTTAGCTATATCATCATCCAATTTATCAATTGCGTCAATTGATTTTTCTAATGACTCATCAAATTTATTTGCGGTCCTACACATTGGTTTGTTATCATGAATTGGTAGTCGTCATGGTGTTACTTCATCATCTTCACCTTCATTTATACCACTTGTCATAGATAACAATGCCATGGGGTTCATTCATTTAAATGTTCATCCATGACTTGTACCTAACTCATAATTTAGTTTTAGTTCATTTTTAATTAACTTTGAGTTAAGTTTAAGTTCATTTTTAATTCACATTTAGTTAAATCTTAATTCATTTTTAGTTCACTTTTAGTTCACTTCCAATTAACCTTTAGTCCACTTTTAATTCACTCCAATTAACTCTTAATTCACTTCTAGTTAATTTTTAGTTAACGCTTAATTCATTTGTAATTAAGTTTAAGTTCACTTTTAATTGAATTTTAATTCATTCTTAGTTGAGTTCACTCATAATTCACACATGGGTGAACATGGGCCACATGTAGATTGGAAGTTCCTCGAGCTAGGTGCCCAATGGGTATAAATAGTGGTAGAATTCTTCATTACATTTAATATGTTCAACATTAATTTTGGGTACATTTTTTTGTCATAACCTTGTTTTTTTAAAATTTCTTCCTTGCAATAAAATCTCATTGGATTCTTGTTTTGCATGTGTCATGTTTTTATTCTTGATTTCTTATTTCACAATGTCAATTTGAGAAATTAAGCTTGCCTTTGTTCTTGTTTTAGTTTAGGAAATCTTGTATTATCGATTATTTTCATGCCCATGACACCATTTTCCTCTTGAACTTTTTTCCATGATTGATTTATAATTTGTGGTTCCTCCCAGTAAACTGGTTTTTGTACATCAAAATTTTGCACCTCCGATGCAATAAATTAGTATGGTTTCAGTTTGTTAATATTAATTAACATAGGGTTGGGTTCAAAATTAGTTAGTGTGACCAATAAAATTGTATTATTAGTTAACACATAATGTACCCTATATACTCCAAACCATTTTTTTAGTGATCGTCCCCAAATGTGATTTACTCCCTTTTGGAAACAAAATCCCCAAACTTAAATTATTTTTTCGTATTCTTTTGTTAACTCCACAAAGCTCTATTCCACTATTGAATTCCTAATTTAACCTTAGATTGCAATTTGTCGTCTTGTAGCTTCTTTAACTCTGACACTCTACTTGTTAAGACCCTCATCGGATTTCCTTCTTTGTAGTTACTACTAATGACTGGCAAATTGTATCCTGAAGGCATTGAAGGATGTAATCCATACACTAACTAATATGGTGTGTACCCTATAGCTACCTTACATGTTGTTTTATAAGAAAATAAAATTGTAATTAGATGTTCATCCCAATCTATTTTATTTTCACTAACCAACTTGGTCAATAATGTTCCCAATACCTCATTAATGAACTATGCCTAACCATTCCCTTGCAAGTAATAAATAGTAGAACTAACATGTTTCAACAAAAAATGATTTGTCAAATGCTTTATAACATCATATTTTAAATGCACCCTTTGATCTGTGACTATAGTTAATGGACATTCAAACCTGGTAAAAAATCATTCGTATAAAATTTTTGTTGTTATTGCTACAATATTATCCTTAATGCTCTGGCCTCCACCCATTTGGTTGCATAATATGTGGCCACCAATATGTATTTATTCCTTGTATATTGTCTTATTCATTTGATTGGTCCCACAAAATCCAAGCCCTATTTCATGAATGGTTATTCTAAAAGAATTGTTACTAATTTGGCCAAACTTTATGTCTAGCCAACCCTCCACTACGTTGACATGCATCGCATGATTTGCAAAAATGATTAACATCTTTGTACATTGTGGGCCATTAATACCTTGCATCTAAAATTTTCTTCTATGTGATTTTAGTTACAAAATACCTTCCTACTACTCCTTCATGCAACTCCTTCATCACCTTCTAAGCTTCTATGGTTGACAAACACCTCCTCAATCTATTGTCCTACCCCATCTTATACAAAACCTCATTCTTTATTGTAAAGGGTTCAACCCTCCTAATTAAACCTTTATTTTTGCCATGTTGACAAAGACTTTTCCATTTGTCCTACCAGTAAAACATTCTGACATCATTCAACCATTCTAGTTATGTGAAAAATTAACTAGCATCTATGGTTTGTTCTAGGATTCTTGAGGGTTATGTGACATTAGGTAATATGGACAGAACATCTACAACTGCATGAATCTTGTTTAGTGGCTTATATACCACTGTGAAATCATATTCCAAAAACAACAATAACCACCTAGTTATTTTGCCTGAAACTTGTGGTTTGTTTACCAAGTAAACTAAAGCCATATGATCAACATAAAACACATTTATTTCCCAACATATAATGCCTAAACTTATACAATGCAAAGATCGTAACTAAGGCTTCTCTTTCTATGGTACTATAATTTTGTTCTGCACTATTAAGAAGTCTAGAAGCATACAATATTAGTTGATCATTCTTCCTGGTTATATTTTGTGCCAATAAAGCTCCCAATAATAATGATGCATCTATGTGAACATGGAACTCCATGTCCCATTTCGGTGGTATTAAAATCGATGCTTCAATATATTTATGTTTAATTAATTCCCAATTTTTGGCACTCCTCTATCCACAAAAAAAAAATTGTCTTCTTTGTTAGCTTTGTAATTGGAGCCATGATCGTTGCAAAATTCTTAATAAGACATTTATAAAATTGCACCATACCATTGAAAACTTGAATCTATTGTGAATTCTGTGGTACATGCATGTTAATTATGGTTTAAATTTTCTTTAAATCTGGTAGCTTGCCTTCCTTTGAGACAATAAATCCAAGAATCATTCCAAGTAATACCATAAAAACACATTTCTCCGAATTTAAACCAATGTTGTATTTCCTACACTTCTAAAAACACAATCCGAGCTTCTATAAATGAGTTTCCATATCACCATAATGTGTAAAATCATTTAGAAAAATCCTCATAATTTTTTTGAAATACTATTGAATTTTTTTGTCATTAGTCTTTGAAATGTCAAAAGTCTATTATTCACTCTAAATGACATTATTATCTAGGTGAATGCTCCTTAATCCGTGATAAATGCAATTTTATATTTGTCCTCTGATGTTATAGAAATCTAATGATATCCATAATATCCATCAAGAAATGAATATGTTTCACACCCTACCATCGTGTTAAGTACCTCATCTGTAAATGGTAATGGAAAAAAATCCTTTTTAGTTACAACATTTAACTTTCTAAAATCAACACAAATTTTAAACTTCCCATTCTTCTTTGGTACTATAAGAATCGGTGACAACTAGGTAGCCTCCTCCACATGTTATATGAACCTTGTTGCCAACAATTTATCAATATCTTATTTGATTGTTGTTGCATAATTTGGATTCTATATGTACCTAGCTTGATGCGACAATGGTATGGTTGTGTCCAATTCAATTCGGTGTTGAGCTAACTTTGGTGGAATGCCCTTCAAATCTTTGTAAGTTTAAGCAAAAACATCCTTGTACTCGCTCAATAATTTGTCTAATTCATGTACCTTCTATGATTGTAAATTTGAATTTATCTTCACCATTTGAAGTTTTGCTTGAGTCCCCAAATTCAAATTTGTTAATTGTTGTTCTTTTGTGAGTGTTTAATCTACTATTTGCAACTCTTGAACCCTGACCTTGGCTGGAATTTCATCAATTTGAACATTCCATGGTTGATGCTTATAATAGGTCTCAAGATACATTTTATCCTCTAAATCAATTCTTGGTTCATATTTATTTGTAGTTTCTCCCTCTATTGAAATGAATTTTGTATTACTCTATTCTATACTATAATTTTGAACTTTAGTATATGTGTTGGTAAACTTTGTGGTTTTTATAAACTGATTTTCTTGCTAGACTAATGGTGCCTATGGGAAACAATTTTGGCTTTGTAAAAAATATGATATCCTCCTCCTCATCTATGATACCATTATGATAAGTGTAACATAACAACATTTCAGACCATTTCACGTGTGCTCTTAAATGCTAAGTCACTACTATATTTTTGACCGTACCATTCCATTGAATCGTCACTATGTTGTTCCCCCAATTATCGGCTACTCTAGCATCCCTCAACCATGGTCTCCCAACAATACTAGAATTTCTATTTTTTCAAATTAGCCAAGTTGATTAGATGAGTTTTTTTTATTAGAAGACATCTATTTTTTACTAGAGGCCAAGGGCTTGAATGACAATCGGGGTTTAAATGACATATAACGAGCCAATGTGTTTACTTTACATTTAGGACTATTGTCCTTTTTGGGGTTTTTTTTTCCAAAAAACATGTTTTTCTCAAAAGGAATGCACCATTTATGTTGCCATGAATGTTCAAAGACTTAGGAAAATACTCAAGAAAGACTTAAGAGAACCAATATGTAAGAAAAAAAACCCAACATTTGAAGTTTAATCATTGCAAGTTTTAAAGGTGCCATAGCCATTTGCAAACAAACCCAAGTGCAATTAAATAGAATTGAACTTGATGGGGGTTTCTTTCACAATTATTAGGTTCCAAAAGGGGTTCCTCATGCAAATTTCAAGGTTCAATTAACATTTCTTTCACAAATTTTAGGTTTGAGCACATTAAAAAAAATGCACCACTCATTGATATAAACTAAAATGTGAATTTTTTTAAAAAAGTAGTTGGGGCTTTTATAAAAAAATTCATGATACAAAATTTGGCATAAATTTTTGTGGCCATCAACCTATCCCACACATTCATTTTTTTCAATTTTTTCCAAATTCTATAACTAGAATTCTTAATGGCATTTGGCCAAGGTTTTTTTTCCTTGCCAACATGTGAAAATTTGGGGGATAAAAAAACACACTAGGAGGGTAAATAGCTCAACAATTAAATATTTAGTCTCTTAGCACCTCCCTTTCATTCAATTTTCTTCAATTGTTTATGGGGGTTTAAGATAAAGCCTAGATTACTAAAGGGTGCACCCATAGCTCTTTAAATCACTCAAAACAAATGAAAAATGAGCAAGATATGTGTTTTTAAAGTCATGGTGTTAAAAAATGAAAAAAAAAAAAAGGTTCAAACAATTGGTAGCCCATGATAGTTTACATACCCACCTTAAACCAAACTATTATTCAATGTATGGCAATGATTAGCCATGACAAAATAAATTAGGATAATGGTAGGGA